>OIYO01000035.1_pt1 | contig 136050 bp, 121 predicted proteins | sample 1588191 | NCBI WGS metagenome assembly OIYO01 (sample SAMN03283275) | human gut metagenome | biome: human-associated habitat; material: feces | host: Homo sapiens | place: Peru | collected 2012 | reverse complement strand
GGTGCCGACAGAGGGAGTCGAACCCCCAACCTACTGATTACAAGTCAGTTGCGCTGCCAGTTACGCTATGTCGGCAAAAAAAATGGTGGGCGATATAGGACTCGAACCTATGACCCCCTGCTTGTAAGGCAGGTGCTCTAACCAACTGAGCTAATCGCCCATAACTCCTCTGGACAAGACTAAGTATACCAACTATATTTAATATTGTCAACAACTTTTTTAATAATTTGTATTTTTTCTTAATCTCTTTGTTTATCTCACAATTTCTCATAAGACAAATATATTATATTATTAAAATTCAAAAAAGTCCAACATTTTTTTACATTTTATTTATTTTTTTCTATTTTGGCAAAATAAATATCTTATAAGTCTTTTTTTATATAAAAGATATTATTAATTTTAATAATATTTTATACAAAATAAAAATCGTACCAAAAGCACGATTTGTATTATACTCGATAACGAGTTTTTTTCAAACTGGTGGCTCCAACGGGAATTGAACCAGTGACACAAGGATTTTCAGTCCTCTGCTCTACCGACTGAGCTATGGAGCCAAAATGGCGGTCCGTACGGGATTCGAACCCGTGATCTTCTGCGTGACAGGCAGACGTCATAGGCCTCTAGACTAACGGACCATGGTTGCGGGAGCTGGATTTGGACCAACGACCTCCGGGTTATGAGCCCGGCGAGCTACCAGACTGCTCCATCCCGCGATAATTTAATGGCGGAGGAAAAGGGATTCGAACCCCTGCGCCGCTCACACGACCTTCCGGTTTTCAAGACCGGTCCCTTCAACCAGACTTGGGTATTCCTCCATTCGCTTTCTTCATCAGCGACAAGTTGATTATAGCACAATATAATTTTGTCTGTCAACACAAAAAACCAAATTATTTAAAATTTCCAACTTTTCCCAAAAATCAATAACAAATTAACTAAAAATAATCAATTATATTTAATTTTTTCGCAAAAAGTCTTGCAAATCTAAAAAAAATGCGATATACTCAAATAGTCTTATGAAAAGACAGGTGCTTGCCCAAGTGGCGGAATAGGTAGACGCACAGGACTTAAAATCCTGCGAGATTTAACCCTCGTGCCGGTTCAAGTCCGGCCTTGGGCACCATAATAAAAATTAACCAATAAGATATCTTATTGGTTTTTTTGTTTTTTAAAAAATACTAGTCATATTAACTAGTATCATTTATCGATTTTTTTTAAAGCTTCATCTATCCATTCAGGTAATCTCTGACTAAGAACTTCAAAACCGTTCTCTAAAGGCAAAATACTACTACCATCTGTTTTATAATTAATATTTTTTATAGATAATTTTAAATTTTTCTTTTCTGTATCTATACCTATTATTTTAGCAACAATCTTTTCACCTACAGCTACATAATCATTAACATCTTTAACAAACTTTTCTGACATTTCAGAAATATGAATCAAACCAGAATAATTTTCATCAGTAACAACGAAAAAACCATATTTTTCAATTCCAGTAACACAACATTCTACTAAACTTCCAACTTTATAAATCGTATCAGGCATAAAACCACCTCTTTCAAATTATAACATATCCCATTATTTACACAAAGTGAAATATAGTTTATAATTAAAAAGGTGATTTTTTTATGAAAACTGAAGACAAAATTAAAGAAATACTAAGTTCATTGCGACCATATTTAAATATGGAAGGTGGCGATATTGAATTTGTCAAATATGAAGATAAAATAGTATATATAAAATTAACCGGTGCTTGTGCTGCATGCATGTTTTCTGATGATACAATTCAATATAGTGTTTTTGAAACTTTAAAAAGCGAAATACCTGAAATTGAAAAAGTAATTAATGTTGAAATTTAATTACTTTTTTTAATCCAAGGAAATAAAGAAAAACCAAACATTTCATCTATACATTTAATATAATCCTCAAACTCACAATACTTATTTATATAAATACTTAATTCGCGTTCTTTCTTATTATCCAACAAAATATCTTCTAACAGATTAAAATAATCACTTGGCAATATTAATCTAGCATATAAATAGTAATACGTATAGTCATGAGGAGCATTTTGCAAAAAGTGATATAAATATTCATAATCACAACTATTTTTTACATATAAGCCCAAATCTCTAGTATAAATATCTATTATAATATTTAAAGGATTATAAAAATCTATAACGTTAAAATTTTCCAACTTACGATGAGCTAAAGATAAATAAGAATTTGACGATGCATTATTATAATTACTCAAAAATTGTAATATTTCTTCTGCTATTCCTAAATAAAAATCAATAGAATTATTAATAATCATTTTATTAGATAATTCTGAAACTTGATATTCTAAATAATCCAACTTTTTATACCATAATTCTGTCAATGAAACATATTGTTTATAAAATTCATCATTAAAGTTGCGTAATTCATAAAATCTTTTCATTTCATATTCGGTTATTTCATTACCAAACGTCAATATTTTCATTAAACAATAACCATCAGAATTAATTTTTCCCCATTTATCTAAAACAAATTCATGTAAATATACTTTTTTTATTTTTAATTCTTGAATTAGTTCAACCAAAATTTTAAAAAATTCATCATCATAATCATGTTTTACAAAATAATATCTAAATCCATCTAAAAAAAATATAATTCCATCTTTATATACATAATAATTATCAATTTCAATTTTATATTTTTCTTTTAATAATTCTTTCATACTAATATATATGAAAAAAAACTCAAGGTATACTTGAGTTTTTTATTGATTATCATTAGGAACATGAACCGCCATTGGCTGTGCTGGTTGTGGAACTTGTCCAGGAACTTGTTGCATTACCGGTTGTTGATACATTTGTTGTTGCATCATTGGCTGTTGATACATTTGCTGCTGCATCATTGGTTGCTGATACATCTGTTGTTGCATCATTGGTTGTCTTACCATTGTTTGATTATATCCAGAACTCATCATATTCATTGTTTGATCGTTAATAGCTTGTTCTCTTTGAGCAACAATAATTTCACGACGTTTTAAATCCTCTTCTTTTGCTTTTAAATCTTTATAAATTCTTTCTGTCATAACCATTACCAAATTTTTAACACCCTCTTGAAATAATTCTTGTGCTCCTGCAACAACTTCATCTAAAGTTGCTTTAGAGCTTAAATCAGGTTGAGCATCAAAATTAATATTTATTCCAAGCTTTTGTAATGGCGTAGGTCCTGCTTGTTGAACAGGTTGTTGATTCGCCATAACACTCTGCGGTACAGATAATTGTTGCATATTATTATCTACTACAACATTAGCTCCTTGATTACCTGCCATTCCACTATCTATAACTGGAATTGTTGGTAAAGCATCAGGCATCATCATTTCAGCCGAATTAGCCATCATTTCAGGCCCCTGTTGTGGGACTTGATTAGCCATAGTAGGAACTGACATTCCCATATTATTAATTGGCATATTCGCTAATTGTTGCATTTCAGAAGGAACTGCCGAAATATTAGGAACTGCCGTATTTAAAATTGGATTAACAATTGCATCTCCGATAGCTGCTGCATCTTGAGCTGGTACTGCTACTGGAGCTTGAGGAATTGTAGCATTTAAGGAATCAACTTCAGTTACTGGAGTTTCTAAAATTGGCTGGCCTTGTTCAGGAGCTGTATTCGGAACAGAAGTTACACTATCTTGAATTACTGGTTCTGCCACTGCTGTATCAGGAGCATGTACTGGAGCCGCCTGTTCAGGAATAGTTTCAGAAACTAATGCCGCCTCAGAAACTGGAACTGCAGTATTTTCAATTACTGGCGACACCTCAACTGCGTGTTCTGGTGCTAGTGGTACAGCCGTATCTAAAATTGCTGGTTGTTGCATAGCATCAACCTCAGACTGAGCAACAGCTGGAACTGGCCCAACTTCAGGAGTAGGCACAGGTTGAATAACTGGTTGTACAGCAGGCGTTGCATTCTCATCAACAGAAGCTGGTGTAGCTTCAATAGTTACTGGAACCGCTTCTTCAACAGCTATTCCTGGAACAACTTCATTATCATTTTGTGTAACTGGAGCTGTTGGAAAAATAGAATCAACATTTTGCTCAACAACAGGTTCTGCCACTGCTGCATCAGGATCAATCTTTTCACCATTAGCATAACTATCAATCATTTGCTTTGAAGCCGGTTCGCTAACAGATATATCACGTGAATATTGACCACTTGCAGTTGCTTGACTAAAACTTGGAATATATTGATAAGACCCTACACTACTTGAAATAATAGCTCTCATAACAGTCTTAATCAAAGACCATTCCTCATCAGTCTCTATTTTAACAAGATTTGTACCCTGAATTTCACTTACATGCAAAACCGTTAGACCATGCGGATCTACTGCATTTTCAGTCGTAATTATATATCTTTTTCCAGACTCTGGAATCATAAAAATCGATACAATATTCGAATTTATAGACTCTCCGCCATCTTTTAAAATTGTGATCTTCTCTGGCATTGCAATCCCTCTCTATTCTACTTTTTATTATAACAAATAAAAAAAAGGTTTTCAATTCCTTTTTTTCTTTAACTCAAACCAACGACAATCATATGCACAACGATTGGTAATATAATCATTAAGTCCTGTTATATCATTATATTTTTTACAATTTTTATTACTTTGTTCATAAAAACCTTTCAAACGAAGTTTTCCATAAGCCCAATCACCTACAATATAATCATAATCATCAAAATAATCAGTAATTTTTTCAGCTAATATTTCTTCATCTAATCCACTTCTTACATTATTAATTACTTCATATTTAACATCATTAATTGTTATTATTTTCATAAAACCACCCTATCTAACTTTTATTACTGGTCTTTTTTTAGCTGTTGTAATTGCTTCTACTAATTTAGGTTCTCTTTCAGGATCATTCATATCTACTTTAAAATAATCAAAAATTTGTTTATTAACTCTATCAATTTGAACCTGACTTACACTATTTAAATCCTCCATTTTTATATCTAATAAATCATAAATATCCTTTGACATAATTCTCTTTCTAATCGGTTCAAAACTTAATTTATTACTCATTAAATACATATTTTTTTTAAAATAACGATCTACTTCATGAGGATTTTTTGCCATTAAATAAGCATAAGTTTTACGATAAAAATCATTACTATTAGACGTAAATAATAAATTATAGAAATTTTGTGCTTGTCTTCCATCAAGAGGCGATCTTTTATTTTTAGCAAACATCATATCAATCAGATTTTTTTGAACACGATTAAAATATGGATTCTTTCGTTTAATATGTAGCTTACTCTGTTTCATATCAAACTCATAATATTTTTCAAAATTAACTTTAAATTTTTCGAGTTCAGCTTGGGGATAACCATACTTTGTCATATTAGTATCAAATCCACCCATACCTTTTTCATTTTTAGTATGATAGCAATTAGTTATATCAAGTTCACCATATAAAAGAACAATCATTCTCATTACTGTAACCAAAAAAGAATTAAATTCTAATGAATTCGGATTACCTTTTGACTGATAATATTTAATAATTGAATCATTTATTGCATTGTTAACAAAGATATACCTTTGGGCCATACTTATCACCTATTATAAATATTATCATATTTTTCTTAAATAAACCAGCCTAACTATTAACAAGCGGACTTGTACTTTCTAAGATTCCATTATAATAATCAGGAACTGAACCGGCTATAATACGTGAAGCAATTAAAATAGAAAAATTATCTTTTATTTCTTCTTTAGAAACAGGGGTCAATAAGCTACTACTAACACTTATATCCAAATATAATTCTAATAATACATTGTTAATTCCATAATTTTTAACTTTGGTTTTATATCCCATTGAACTATCTGTTAATATATCTATTTTGATAGGAATTTTTGGACCAAAATTACTGATTAAAATATTTTTATTTCCAATACCTAAGGGAACCCATAAAATATTTTTGTCATTTACTTTATAATTCATGCTAAAATCAATTTCCTCTAAATTATTATACAAGATTTCTAAAGATTCTCCCAATAATACATAAACTTTATCAATATTATAATCAACCGAAATAATTTCATCTTTTTTATTTAAATTAAGATTTATTAAATCGTCTACTTTAAATTTTTCTGCTACTTCTTTAGAAAATGAATAAAATAAATAATGGTTTATTTCTTTTTTAACATTTTGTTTTATTAAAAATGTAAAATTACTATTAACCATTTTACCTAATAGATTAATCCACTCTAAAGATAAAATAAATATAATAATAAACAATAAGAATTTGTAATTCGTTTTCCTTTTAAATTTCATACTAAATAATATGTTAAATTTACACTTTTACAACAAAAAAGAACTATTAAAATAGTCCTAATCCTAATAATTTATTGGCTAAAATCAAACCACCTACTAAGAAAACAATTATTATTACTATAATTAATATTCTAATTACAATTTTTGTAAAATGCATATCCTCTTTTAAATCATTGAAATCGTCAAAGTCACTCTGTGTAAAATTAATATTTTGTGATTTAGTAAGATCTTGTATTTCTTCTTTAGCAGGCATTTTTACATCTCTTGTAAAATCCATATCAACATCTATTGGTTTAATCTCAAGAGTTTTTTCTTCTTCCGGCTCAGGGACTTCAATTTCCTTTGTTGGTTCTTTACTACCTTTTATTGTTTCTTCATCTATTAATAGTTCATCACTTAAAGCCCCCAATACCTTAGTATTTTCATCAGTTCCTCTTAAGTCACTCAACAAATCTAAAGGATCCAACTCATCCAAGTCTTCTTGCTTAATTAATTCTTTTGCTGTTATTGTATCAATTAATTCTTGTAATTTTTTTTCTTCCTTCTCTTTATTTACTGGTTTCGCTTTTTCAATATCTTCTTCTTCGATTTCTTCGTCATCTTTCTTTAATATATCCAAATCTTTTAAAATATCATATTGCGTGTTACGCAATTTTTTCAAACGATCTTCTTCATAATTTATTTCTTTTTCTTTATGAGCTTGCTCTAAAATAGAATTTAAATCATATTCACGGGTTTCATCAAGATTTATCTTACCAATTTCTGGTTCGGTCTTATTAAGTGGTTTATTTTTAGGAAGTTCACGATACTTTCGATCTAACATTTCTCTTATTTTATCTATATCAACATTATTGCCTTCACCAATAACTGAAACATTACTATTTAAATCAAAATCTTCCAATTCTTTACTACTTACTTCTTTATATAAAACTTGATTTTTATCTATTCTTTTTAATGTAGTCGTTTTTTCTAAGTCATCTAAATGCTCTTTACCATTTCCATCACTACTTTGTTTAGCATAATATTTATCCATTCTCGACTGCATAAAAAACACTTCCTATCTTCATATTATTATCATAACATAATTCTAAATTATTTAAAATATCTAAAAAATAATTTAGTTGCTTTTAATGTTTCAAGTATTATATAATACCTAAAGGAGGAAAAGTATGAAAAAATTAAATGTTAATCACGATAAATGCATTGGTTGTGGTCTTTGTGTATCAAGTTATGAAGAAAACTTTGCATTCGATAATGAAACAGGATTATCAACTGTAATTTCTCAAGATAATATAACAGAAGACATGAAAGATTTGTGTCCTGTTGGAGCTATTGAAATTACTGAAGAAGAATGTGAAAATTGTAGTTGTGACAATTGTCAATGTGATAAAACATCTGACCAAGAATAAAAATCTTCCGTTAATTGGAAGATTTTTTTAAACTATATAATTTTTTAACTTCTTTAGTATCCAGCATCCTATATTCCCCAGTTTGTAAATTTTTAACATCCAAGAAAGCATACCTTTCTCTTTTTAATTTCATTACATCATAACCAAGTTCTTTAAATAATCTTTTTACAATATGATTTCGTCCTTCAACAATACTAATTTCTACTATTTCATTTCCTTTTTCAAGATTTTTCTTTTTTATTTTTACTCTTTTAGGAATACATTTTATTCCATCAATAACTATTCCACTTTTCAATTTTTTAATATCATCAGTTGTCATAATTCCTTCTATTTTGGCAATATAAACTTTTTCAACATTATTAGATGGATGCATTAAAATATTAGCAAGTTCACCATCATTAGTTAAAATTATTAAACCCGTTGTATCATAATCTAAACGACCAACAGAATAAATACGCTCATCACTAGCAATTAATTCATTAACTGTCTTACGTCCCAATTCATCATTTGCACTACAAATGTAACCACGCGGTTTATTTAATAAATAATAAACTTTTTTTACATCTTTAGCTAAAGTAACTCCTTCTACAACAATTTCGTCACTATAACTTACTTTAGTACCCAACTCTTTTACAATTTCACCATTAACATAAACCTTACCTTTTTGTATCAATTCCTCTGCCTTACGACGTGATGTATAACCACTATTAGCAATAACTTTTTGTAATCGTTCCATAAAACACCTCTTTTTAAGTATTCCTATAATACCACATATTCTTTATCAATGAAAATATTTTATATATAAATAAACAACTATTCCTAATAAAATAAAAACAAAAAAAGTCAGAAAAAATCTACTTATAACTTTAAGTTTTTGAATATTACGATTAGTAATCAATTGTTCTGCATCTTTAATTACTTTTTCATTCTTTTTACCAAAAACAAAACTATTTATAATAACAAAAAGAATTATTAAAACAGATAGAATTTGCAAGGTTAAATGAATTAAAACATTAGCTTTATTTTTATCAATAAATAAAAATACTACTAATAAAGTCATAACAATAATAGTTATAATTAAGCTAAAAATAATTCTTTTTAAACTACGACCTTCAAACTTATAACCACACTTCTCGCACTTCACTACTCCATAATCATTTTTAGTAGCACACTTTGGACAACTCTTAAAATTTAAAAGTTGTCCACATTTTCCACACTTTGTAACACCTTTTAAATTGTCATATCCACATTTTTGACACTTCATTCGAATCACTTACCTTGATTACAAGTATATCAAAAAAATAACTTAGCAACAACTACCGCAGCAATAAAACCACAAATATCAGCAAAAAGACCAACTGCCAAAGCATATCTGCTTTTCCTTACTCCAACACTACTAAAATATAAAGCCAACACATAAATTGTTGTATCTGTTGAACCTTGAATAATACTTCCTAAAAAGCCATAAAAAGAATCAACACCATGTTTAAAGTAAATATTATTAAGCATAGCTAAGCTTGCATTTCCACTAATCGGTCTTAAAAAAAACATCGAAACAATATCACCATGTAATCCCCTAAATAAATCATTTAAAATATTACTTTCCAAAAAAACATTTACAGCAAAAATCATGGCTACTATTGTAGGTATAATTTTATAAACAGTCTTTAATCCATCAATAGCTCCCATCAAAAATGATTCATACAAATCTGTTTTTTTAAAAAAACCATACAAAATAATAGTTAATATTAAAAGCGGGATAATATAATTATTTATTGGCATTTTTCCTCCTTATTATACTATCTAATGTCAAACCAGCTATTGTACTAATACTTGTCGCAATTATAGCTGGAATAATTACTGCTGTAGGATTTACACTCTTGTGAGCCAAACGTAAAGCTATTACACTCATTGGAATTAAAGTTACTCCACTTGTATTTAATACCAAAAATGTAATCATACTATCACTTGCTTTTTCCTTATCTGGATTCTCTTTTGCTAATTCTTCCATTGCTTTCAACCCAAATGGTGTTGCAACTGATCCCAATCCAATCATGTTAGCTGTTATATTTGATGAAACATATTCTAAAGCTTTATCTCCCTTAACTGACGGGAAAATTTTTTTTAAAAAGGGTTTTAAAAAATAACTAAATTTATTAAGTAAACCACTCTCATTAGCAATATTCATAATTCCTGACCATAAAACTATCAATGGTAACAAGTTTTTTATCAAATCAAAAGCTGCATTAGAACTATTTAAAACAACATCACTCATATTTATCCCTGATATAAAACTATAAAACAAACCAATAGATATCAAAAAAAACCAAATAAAATCAATCATATTTTTTCCCACCACTCAATAAATTCCTTTAAACGAAAAACTAAACTAGTATCTCTTTTAAAAAATAACGTTACTTTATTTATCAAATTATCATTGACATAAACTTCTATAGAATTATCTTTAATTTTTGTTTCTACTTTATCACTATCTTTTACTAATAAATAATAATCATCTTTAACATAATAATTTTTATTATACTTTTTACTTTTATCTAATATTTTTTTTCTTTTATAAAGATTAAAATTTTTTTCATATAGATTCCTATGATCAACAAAATCATTTCCGTCATTAAAAGTAACAACAATTAAATTTTTATTATCTTTAGTAGCTGTTGTAACTAATGTACGATGAGCTTTTTTTGTAAAGCCCGTCTTACCACCTGTACAATATTCATACATACTCAATAATTTATTTTTATTATGCCAACTATATGTCTTATAACTAGATTTTACAACTATATCCTTAGTAGCTACTATCTTTCTAAAGTAATTATTTTGCATCGCATAACGCATTAATAAAGCCATATCATATGTCGTTGACTTATTAGCTGTTCCATCATTTTCTTCTAAGCCAGAAGGATTAACAAAAGATGTATTTTCCATGCCTATCTTTTTAGCTTGTTCATTCATTAAAAAAACAAAAGACTTAACATCACCAGCTACTGCTTTGGCTATTGCTAAGGCTGCATCATTCCCACTTCGTAACATCAAACCATATAACAGATCATCTAAAGTCAATTCTTCGCCAACTTCAATATAAATGCCACTTCCATAAGCTTTTAAAATACTATCATCTATTTTTACTGTTTTATCAAAATTTCCCTGCTCTAAAGCTACTATACATGTCATTATTTTACTAATACTTGCAATTAAACTTTCTTTATTAATATTACTTCCTTCTAAAACTCTTTTACTATCTTGATCCATTACTATATAAGAACTAGCCCCAACAGCCCCTACCGAAAAAGGCCACAGAAAAATTAACATTATCAAAACAAATTTTTTCATCTAATCACCTAAATAATTCTATGTTTAAATAAAAAAAGAATAACACATTTCATGTTATTCAATTTCGTCATTTACATTCTCAATTTCATAGGCAAAATAAGCTTCATTTAAGTCAACATCAGCTAATATTCCATTCACTCTACCAATATCCGTATATTGCCACATATCATAATTGCCTTTATAACTCACTCCATCCATATAATGAGCCAACCATTTTTTATAATTACTAAATCTACTCAGATCCCAACGTGTTTCCATCGCTGTCTTATTACCATACAACATCCCATTATAACCATGTGACTTCATATAGTCTAAAAAAACTAAAGCATTATAATTTATTACCTCATCGCTGACTTTAGAAACACGTCCCGATTCAAACGACTCAAAATCATATGCCACTGGATAAGTTATTTTATAATTTTTTATTAAATTTAAAGTGAAAGTTGCTTCTTCAATTACTTCATATTCATTCTTTGCTGATGAAAAAAAATAAACTCCAACTGGAACATCATAGTAATTAGCTTGTTCAATATTATACTTAAAATAACTATCTTCAACTATTTCTCCATCATTTAATTTTCTAACACCAACTCTTATCATTGCAAAATCTATTCCCGAATTTTTCAAAGCTTGCCAATCTATCTTTCCTTGCCACCCTGATATATCAACACCTTTAACATCACGAGCTATTTCCACAACTTTAGTCTGATTTACAATCTCTTTATCATTTTCTTTTATTTCGTTAATTAATTGTTGAATTTCATCAAAATCTTCCTCTTGTTCCTTATATTTGTATGCAAAACTTTGACCTAAGAAAGAAAGAAAAATGAGCAAAATTATACTTGATAATACCAATATAGTTAAACGTCGATGTTGTAAAGTTATATTTTTAAATTTATCCAATAAATTATACTGCATATCTTATATCTCCTATTTTAATTATAACAAATAAAAAAGAAAAGAAAAATATTTATTCGGTAAAACCATAAATACCATGTATCTTTTCTAAATCATCATTACTTAATTGAACAACTTCCCACTTTTTTTTATCATTTTTCATAACTTTAAAATTTATATTATATTCAACCATTTCTGTACTTTCATTCATTTTTTCTAATTTATAATTTAAAAATAAATTCTTATCATATTTATTATCACTATCATAAAATTTTTCACTAGATTCATTCAAATATTTAACCGCTTCCACCTGTGGCGTATATAAATCTATTACTTTTATTCGAACTACAACAGTTGCTTTATCTCCATCATAAGTTTCATTAACAACATTATAAGTTAATGTATTATATTGTTTTAATAATATTTTTCTATATAGTTCTTTTTGTTCATCCGTAAAATCTTCATTATTAACATAATCATTTAGTTCATTGACAATACTTTCATCATTATTAATATAGCCATTTAAATATTCAACAACCGCATCTTTAGCCGTCAAATTATTATTACATCCTAGAAAAAATACCATCAATATCAAAAACAAACAACCTTTTACTATTTTTTTCATCTTGCTTCGCCTCTACAAGTAGTATTGTTTATATTTAACTTTTTATACATATTATGCTAAAATACTAAAAGGAAGTGAAAAAATGAAAAAAACTATTTTAACTGGCTTACGTCCTACTGGTAATCTTCATTTAGGACACCTTTTTGGAGCTGGCCAAAACTATGTCAAGCTTCAAAATGATTATGATTTTTACTTAGAAATTGCTGACGTTCAAGCATTAACTGATAATTTTAATAATCCTGAAAAAGTTAGAAAAAATGTCAAAGAAATTACTGCTGATCTTCTAGCAATCGGTCTTGATCCTGCCAAAGTCAACTTTTTTATTCAATCAAAAATTCCAGAAATTGCTGAATTAACTGTCTTTTATTCTAACTTAGTAACAGTTGCTAGACTTCAAAGAAATCCAACTGTTAAAGCAGAAATTGCTCAAAAGAAAGAACTTTTTGGTAATAATGGTGAAGGAATAACTTATGGTTTTTTAGGATATCCAGTTTCCCAAGCTGCTGACATTACTTGTTTTGCGGGAGAATTAATTCCCGTTGGCGACGACCAATTACCACTAATTGAACAATGTCGTGAAATAGTTCGAAAATTCAATAATATTTATGGTAATGTTCTAACTGAACCTGAACCTTACTTATCTAAAACTACTCGTATTAAAGGACTTGATGGTAACGAAAAAATGGGTAAAAGCCTTGGTAACGCTGTTTACCTAATTGATGACGAAGAAACTATTAAGAAAAAAATAATGGGTGCTATCACCGATCCAAATAAAATAAAAAAAGACGATAAAGCCAATCCTGAAGTATGTATGGTTTACTATTATCACAAATTGGTAAATGATGAAAAATCAGTCAATCATATCTGCCAAGAATGTCAAGAAGGAAAACGCGGTTGTGTAAAATGTAAAACTGAACTAATTGCTAAAATGAACGAATTCCTTAAACCAATTAAAGAACGTCGTCAAAAATACGAAGAAAATCCAGAACTAATTGATAAAATTTTAGAAGAAGGCACTAAAAAAGCTCAGTTTAAAGCAAAAGAAGAAATGAAAAAAATAAAAAAAGCAATGAAAATCGATTACTAAAAATTCTTGTATTCAAGAATTTTTTTATTTTCTTTTCACCATATATAATAAAAAAAAGCCAATAAAAACTAAATAACATTCAAAATGAACCAAACATTCTTTTAAATAACCAACTAAACCTACACCAAAAATAAACAAGTTCATATAAAGTATCCAAAAAGCCAAACTAAAGCTAATAAGAAAAACACCCGTCAAAAACATAAAAAATCTATCCATACTTAATTCTATTTTTTATTACCAAAAATATTATAATAAAAAAGGAATGATTAAATGACTTTAATAAAATATCTCATTTTAGGAACTTTAGAATCAATAACTAGTATACTTCCCATTTCATCAGAACTTCATTTTTTTATTTTTAACAAAGTATTCAATACCCAAATATTTACACTTAAGTATTATAATTTTTTTGGTAATTTCGGTCTAATATGCAGTTTAATAATAATTTTTTTTAAAGAAACTCAACTCAACTTAAAACATTTTTCTTTAAAAAAAATTATAAAAAATTATAAAAAAACATATTTGCCAATTCTTAACGTTATCTTAATTTCTATTGCTATCTTTCTTATCGAATTATTTTTAAAAAAATTAAAATTAAATTTAAAACTAACTATCATTGTTCTCATAATAAATTCCATATTATTATTAACTTCTAATTGTCAAAAAAATTCTAAAAGCATCCATGAATTAAAATTACCTGACAGCATATTTATCATTATTTTAATAACGATAGGTTTATATTTAAGAATACCCTATTTTACTCTTTTCTTTTTTACTTTAACAAAGCTTAAATTTTCTAAGAAAGATTCCTTACTACTTAGTTTTTTCTTTTTAATTTTCCCTTTATTTGCTGATTTTATTAATAATTTTTCTACTATATTACTTATTAACACTTCCACATACTACTTAATAGAAGTTATATGTACAATTATTATTTCTCTTTTAACATATAAATACATAAAACAAAAAATTTTTGACAAAAAACTACATATTTTTTCTATATATTGTATTATCATCGCCATCTTTCTCATCATTTGGTTCCGTTAAAAAAGGAATAATTTCTTATTCCTCTACATGATCTATTAAATCTAAATCAACACTGTTAATTGAATCAAAACGTTTTGTAATTTTTTCAGTTGTAATATTAATATCTTTAATATCTTTTGTAACCGTATCAATACTTCGTGTTAATTTATCCCATCTTTCACGATACTTCATAAATTCTCTACTCAATTTATTTAATTCCAAATGAATGACTTGTGCATACTTATCTCTTTCGATATTTTTCAAAATCATTTGAATAATTGTCAACGTACTCATTAATGTTGTTGGACTAGTTAACCAAACTTTTTTTTCATAAGAATACTTTAATAATTCTGGATGATAAGCGTTAATTTCTGCAAATATCGCTTCAGCTGGTAAAAACATAATGGCTTCATTCGCAGTTTCTCCCGGGATAATATATTTAGTACTAATAGCGTCAATATGCTTTTTTACATCTGCTTTAAACATCCTAGTAGCCAGTTCTCTTTCACTACTTGAAAGACTACGATCCGTCATTCGTTCATAATTTTCAAGAGGAAATTTACTATCTATACAAATAGTTCCCAAAGGTTGCGGAGCAAAAATTATTGAATCAGCAATATATCCATTACTCATTACATGTTGTATATCATAAACATTTCCTTTTTTTTCACCAAAAACACTAGTTAAAATATAATTTAAATTAACTTCTCCAAAAATTCCTCGTGTTTTCTTATCTGTCAATACACTTTGCAAACTAACAATTTCTGTAGATAAACTATCTATTTTCTTTTGTGCTTCATCTATTCTTGTTAATCTTTCTAAAATATTATTAAATGTTTTATTAGTTTTTTCAAAATTTTGATCAATTCTTTCATTTACTTTATCATTAATTAATAATAATTTATCTTCAACATTTTGGTTTAATTTATTAAAATCCTCCACTAAAAATTTACTTATATCAAATTTAAAACCATTTAAATCATTATTAACACTTTTTTCCAACTTACCTAATCTTTCAATTAAATCATTTTGACTATCTTTTTTTGTATAAACTAAAACTAATAATACTATTATGATAATCAATAATATTAAAATAACATAATCCATAACTAAACCCTTTCATCAAACTTAAATTTTTTATTAACAACTAAACTAATTAAATAAGCAATCACTACTAATAATAAAACTTTCAAAAAAGCTAGTGGATTAGTTAAACTCTGAATCAAAGTTGTTCCTACGCATCCCCAAAAGATAATTGTAAATAACTTACTTATTAACAATGCATAAAAAAATTTCTTAATTTTTATTTTAGATAAGCCGGCTCCCAAATTTACAAAAAAAGAAGGTGTAAACGGAATAGCCATCAATAATACTAAATGAGAAAATTTAATATTATCAACAATTTTCATAAATTTTTTTATTTGTTCTTTATCATCAATAAAACGATAAAATATTTCACGAACTCCTTTACGAAATAGAAAAAAAGTCAACATACAACCAATTACTGTGCATATCCATGAAATAATAGTTCCAAAAAAAGGGCCTAAAGTCATAAAATTAATTGTTACAAAAACAAACAATGGTAAAAAAGCAAAAACACCCTCTAAAATTACAAAAAGTGAACTTAAAACTGGTGCCCACATTCCCGCATGTAACAAAAAGTTATTTAACCATAAATTTATACCTTCTAAAAAATTCATATTCATCACATCTTAATTATAATTTAAACTATATCAAAAAACAATAAACCACTTAATCATTTACGTAAAAAAATACTATAAAATAGTATTAATTATTTTTATAAACCAAAGTAACATCATAACCATAAAATTCTAAGATATTAACTGCTTTTCTTGATTTAATCCCCCCACTACAATAAATAAAATATTTTTTATTTTTATCTAATAATTCCTTATGATTTATTAATAATCTTTCATATGGTATGTTTATTGCATTCGCAACAACATTCTCATTATTATAGTTAATATCTATAAAAATTCCCATATCTTTTTTATAATCTTTTAATAAAATTTTTTTCATTATAATTCACCTACTATAATTTATGTGAAGAAACAAAAAAAGAGATGATTAATCATCTCCAAAAAAATCATCAAAGAATTCATCATCAGATATTATATTATCATCACTAGCAACATCTTCAACACTCATATTTACATTTGGCTTATCATCCAATACTTCAATTTTGGGCTGAACTTTTTTTTCGGTATCCAAAACTTCTTGAGATACAGGTTGAACATTTTGACTATATATATTTAAATTACTATTCAAACGCTCATTTGATTCTTTCATTGTATCTTGTGAAATTGACGAACGTGCTATACTATCAACAAACTTATCTGTTTCATCCTTTATATCACTCGCATTTTTCACATCTTCCTTTAACGTTTCCATTATATTAGGAATAGTATTATAGATATTATAATTTTCAGAATTATCAACAGTTTTAACATTGTTAGAACTATAATTAGGTTTTAAAACATCAACATTTTCCACCTTTGGTAAACCTGTTCCAAAATCAAAGTCATCATCTTCAATTGGACTACTTGTAGCAACTGGAATATTAGATAAATCATTATTAACATTAATTTCTGGTTTTTTATATTCAGTACTACTACTAAATATATTAAAAGAATTAGTATTCTCAATCTTATTATTATTTAAAATATTATAATTATGATTTAAGGAATCATTCGCATCAGTAATCGGTTTAACTTCTTCAACTTTAGCTTCTTTAACTTCTGATTTTAATGGTAAGTCTACCTCTTTTGGCAATACTACCTCATCATTTCTTACTAAATTATTACCAAAAGTTTGTTTTTCTTCTGCTGCCTCAGAAACACTATTATCTTTTGCAGGTAATGAAACACTATCAAAACCAAAACTATCAATTGATTTTAGAATATCATCAAAAGAATCATTTTTACTCAAAATAGGTTCTTCTTTTTTTGTAGGCAAAGAACTTAATAAATCATTATTTGACGATAAAGTACTATTTTTAGTTTCAATCTTCGGTAAGTCACTTGCTATATCCGTTGATTTTTCTGATGTTGTATTATTCTTAAGAGCTTCCTCTTTTTTCTTGGCTTCTTCCTTTTGTCTTGCTTCTTCTGCATCTAATTCAGCTATTTTTTTATCAATATCTCTCATCATTGCATCCAAATCAAAACCACTGCCACCTAAACCACCTAAAGGAGCTGAATCTTTTGGAGCACCAAAAGGAGAAAAAGAATCACTTTTACTCTCACCAAATGGATTACCTCCAAATGGTGAACTAGACTTAGATGTATTATTATCCAAATCATTCATCATTTTTTGACGTTTCTTTTCTTTAACAAAAGATTTAACATCAAATAATTTTACTTCTTTTTCTTTTCTAACAGGATAGGTCCCCTCTATATGTTCATGCCCCCAATCCATCATAAAATTAGGAGTATACTTAGTTTTGAATGGTGATAAACGCCATCTAATAATAATAGCTTCAAATAATTTTAATTTTTGCAAATCTGTAACTGTAACTAAAGGAGTTGAAGCTGTTTTATCTTTTTCATCAGATTTTACCTCTCCACACATCTTACTTATTTCTTCTAGTGCAGCCAATTCTGTACTAATAAGATAAATCAAATTACCACAGTTACCTTTAATAGTTTCAGCATTTTCAGGACCATAAACACTTTTCAATTGTGCAAAGTTTTGAATAATAAAAGTAAATCGAATATCACGTGAACGTGCCGCTGTAACCATTGTCGTAACATCCTTAAGTGGTGGCATATTAGCAAACTCATCTAATATAAAATTAGTACGATAAGGCAACTTACCACCATTATTTTGTGCAACATCAATTAATGTTTCATAACATTGTTTTATAAAAATAGTTGCTAAACCATGATATGTAGTTTTTTCATCTTGAATAACAATAAAAACAGCTGTTTTTTCTTTACCAATATCACGCATATCAAAATCACTATAAGATAGCATTTCTGATAAATTAACACGTGATGCAAATAATCTTATTTTTTGTCTAAATACAGATAAAATTCCACCTTTAGTATCAGTTGGTGAATTAATTGTATTTGAGGCAAAAACATAAGCATTAGATGCTTCACCCTTTAAAGTAAAATATTCTTTAATAAAAGTACTAGCAGCAAATTTATCTTCACCAACTGTACTCATATAATTTATTGAATTAAGATTTATTTCCTCTTCTTTTGCATCTTCAAATAAACCCAAAGCTAAACCAGAAAAGTAGTCGGCAGCAGATTTTTCCCAAAATGGTTCTCCCTTATTATTAGGATCATACAAAATATTTAAAGCAACGTCATCTAACAACTCTGTCGCTTTATCTTTATTATTAGCTGTATAATATTGATATGGTAAAGTAAGAGGATTCCAAGCATTACCATTTTGAGGTTCACGGAAATTAAGAATTATAACTTTGTAACCACGTTCTTTCATATAAACACTGGCTGCTTTATATAATTCACCTTTAGGGTCAGTAATAATCATACTTTCACCCTTTTTAATCAAAAGTTCAACCATTGGCTCAACTACTGTCTGCGATTTACCTGAACCAGTGGCACCTATTACTAAGTTATGATATTCGCCATTATCAACCCAAAGTCTCTTTCCATCATTAACAAGTGGAATACCGGCATACTGCGATTCTTGTTGTAAAGGATCTACTATTTCTACACCCTTATCATTTTTGATTTCTTTATCTTTTGACCAACGTGAATAACCTTTTTCTTGTTTATCAGCTATTTCAAATCCAATTCCCTTTTTCTTTTCAAAAACTGATTTAGAAACACTAGTAAAAATCAAAATTAAAAATATAACAAAAAGTAACATCGTCGTTCCCAAATAATCCGTAAAAGCAGGTAATGGATTAAGACCATAAAAAGCTCCTTCTGAATTAAAATAAGTTATATTAGTAACTGCTAATCCACACAAATATAATAACAATAGAACAAAGACTACAAACATTATAAAATCTTTACTCGATATACGAAATTTCATGTCATTAATCACCCCAAATATATCAATATTATACTACACAAAATAATTATAAGCTATTAATAATTATTTATATTTTAGACTACTAACCTTAGTAATTATTACTACAACTATCAAAAATAATACTATAGCACCTAAAGCTATTAAAATAGCATATTTTTTATCTATTTTATTTTCTTCTTCATTACTTTTACTTGAAGTATCTTTTTTTACTTCTGTATCTTTCTTAGAAACATCTTTTTTTGTACTCAACTTTAAATATATATTCTTTTTATTATCATTTTGAGTAAAAGTCCAATAATAAACACCATTATCTATTTCATCAGCATTATTTTCTAAAACTTTTAACTTCGTTTTTACTTTTATTGTTACACTATCTAAATTATCATAATCCTTTAAATAAATTATACCATTTTTATCTGTAAACAAAGTTAAGGTATTTTCTTTTCTATCCTTTTCTATATAAGCTGAAACAAAAGATGACTTTAAGCTTCTAGCTTTATTATAATTGCTTATCGCAAATGTATTTTTATAAGAAAATAAATAACCATTATCTAATTCTTTAGATGATTGATCATAATACTTTACCCCAGATAACGGCGTATCTGGTTCTGTATCAGCAACAATAACATCATTATAAATTGGAACATATTTTCTAAAAGTCCCTTTTAAAGTTTCTTTAGTATTATAGTGATCAACTAAAGCCGTAATATTTATTTGTTCTGTCACTTCATTTTCACTAACTTCTAAAGTTACATCTGCATTACATCCACAAAGAAACATCATTAAAAATAACAACAATAAAACTTTTTTATTTTTCATTTTACTATCCCCTTACATTAGCCGAATTATCGTAATAACCATCCATTTTAACTCCCCAATATCCAGAAGATGCAAAATCTCTTCTTGTAAATAAAACTCCACTAGAGTTTCCACTAGCTTCTGCACAAATATATTGTCCAGCTGATTCATCTACACCAACAACTAAAACTATATGTCCACTAGACTCCAATAAGTCGCCGGCTTGTAAAACAGCACTATTACTTAAACTAACTCTTTGAGCACCAGAAATATTTTGAAATTCACCTGCTAGCATTGCCCAAGACATTCCATAACCACCATTATGAATTGCCCACGGAACAAAGCCTGAACAATCAAGACCACAATAATTGTAAGATTGACCATTCGCATATGTATGACACGCTGTACTACCCCAATTTCCTTTAGCATAATCATTTATGGCACTTTCATGACCACCACCCCAATAATATGGAATTTTAACTTGATAATTATTACCAAGTTCTGCAATTAAAGTAACTGCAGCAGCTACAACTCCTGCTCTTGTCCCATATCCAGCTTTTTTTACATTACTTTCTATTAAACTATTAAATTCTTCCAAACTAGTTCCTTTACTACTTAAGAAAGATGATAAATCTTGATGTAATATTTCATGTCCATCACTTGTTAAATTATAATTACCATAATCAATATTTCCTCCACCAGTTGAATGGCATTTAGCTGAACTAAAATCACCAACTCCGTAAACACTTTCGAGAATTTGATCATAAGTTTTTCCTTCATTAGCTAAACTAACAAATTGACTAGATTTTGTACTATTATAATCTGTAGCATAAACACTTCCACTAGAGTCAACTAATACTTTTCCTTTAACATCATTAGCTAAAGCTAAAACTTCATTTTTTCTTTGCTCAGCTAATGCACTTTTCCACAATGTACCACTTGTAATTTCTGGTGAATAAATAGATATTGATCCTCTATCACTACGATAAATATCTTTTTCATAATCCCAATAAACTTGATCAGCTTCGCAAGCACGCATTCTTATTTTGTTAGTTGTAGTATTGTAACCATAAAAGCATTTATCTGGATTACCTGGACACATTCCACTATTTCTTGTAAGAGCAAAATTACGAGCCGCTACAATTTGTGCTTTAATTGACTCATCTGGTGAATCTGGTCCAATCTCTGCCAATGCAACACCTAATGTATATTTTTCAAAATCAATTGTTTCAAGAACAGTATAATTACTTTGTGTAGCATCACAATTAACCAGTTCAACTTTAACATCGTCTAAAGCAACCGTTCCAGTATTCGTTACTCCTTTTAAATCATAAGTACATTGTGTTCCACCTTTTTTATTACTTCCACTACTAGAAGAATTAGCTCCTAAACAAACAAATAATATAATAACAAAAAGTAATACTAAACCAATAACAGCCCATACAAAAGGATTGGTTAACAAAAAATGCTTCAAAGATTTTAAAGCTGTTTTAGCAGCCATTCGAAAAGGATTATTTAAAAATTCTTGTGTTTTTGCAGTTTTATCTAAAAAATTAGCAGCTTTTCCTTTAAACAAACCATTTTTCTTTTTTCCTACTTTATCTCCACTATCAGAAGAATTACTTGAACCAGATGCTCCTTTTTTACTACTTTTGTTTAGAAAAGCTCTACTAGGTGCATTATCCTCTTCTTCGCGTCCTTTTTGTAATCTTTTTCCAAAAGAGAATCTATCTCTATTAAAATCATCACGTTTTGAATTAGCGCGTGAATCACGTGAAAAACCATTGCCAAACGGAGCATTACCATTCATATTAGAACGAATTCTTGATTTTGCTGAATTATCACCAGTTGAAACACCACTACTTTTATTATTCTCATTTGCTGAAGTACTTTGTTGTTTCTTTGAAGCGACGTCATTGGCTGCTGCTGGTGTAGTAAAAGCTTTAGCAGCTTCATCGCTTTCATTTTTTCCTTTTTTTGAATCATTTTTAGTATCTAAATCATTATTAGTAGATTCACTCTGATTATCAGGAGCCGGTGTCATATTTCGTGATGACTTTTCATTTCTTCCTATATTTCCAAAAGGACGCATACCATAACCAGGCCCTACATCTGCAAAAGAATCATCCATTTCATCAAATATTTCATTATCATTCAAAAGAGCAGATTCATTTGCTACATCAGCATCCATATCATGTAAAATATTATTTAAAACAACATCACTTTGTTCATCATTATTATAATCATCAAAACCAACTTGCGATGCTATTGAAGAAAGGACTTCTTCATCACTTAAATCATTAGGTACATTTAGCCCTAATTTTTTAGCAATATTTTTTGTATCATCATTTAGAGCCACACTACCACCACCTAGTTATACAACTATCAAAAGTATATCATAAAAAAGACATAAAAAAAAGCTAGTAACGGATTACTATAATCCACCACCAGCTCCAAAAGAATCAAGTTCTTCTTGCGTACAAACAACTCTAATACGCATACGACGACTTCCACAAATAAATAAAGCATCACCTTGATTATAATATTTAATACTATCCATTTCGCTCTCATTTAAGTCAACAAGCAAAGATAAATCTTCAACTGCTTGTTTCTTCAAATTCATAACTAAATAATAAGCCGCATTATCAAAGATTGCTTTACCATGCATAATCAAATTTGGTGCCGCAAAATCTGTAGGTTGCTGTGTAATAATAACTGTACCAGTATTGTACTTTCTAGCACGTCTTTGAATTTGTGCCAAGAATTCAGCTCCTAATTCATTTCTTGTTGATAATAAAACGTGAGCTTCATCTACACATAAAACTGTAGTTGTTTCTTTATCTAAACATAAGCCCCAGGCAAATTTTAAAATATTAAAGAATAAAGCATTTCTTATATTTTCATCACTATTCATTAACTCTCTAATATTAAAAACTATAATATTACTATCTATTTGTAAAGTTGTATGACCAGTAAAATAATATCTTAACTCTCCTACTAAAGGACGAACTTTTAACTCAAGTCTTTCCATAATATCACGTTCACGTGTTTTTTCAGGCATTGATAACAAACGCCCTTTTATAGTTGCATAAACATCATCAAAAGTTGGAAAGTCTTGAGGAGTTAATTTAGAAAAATCTGTATTAAAGTCAATTCGATACCTTTTATAAGTATCCTGAACAACCTCACTAAACATTGCTAAAACATCTTCTTCAATAGAAGGTGAATAATACTTCATAAATGCTTTTAGAGATTGTAATCCTCTAGTTAAAACAGTATACCCTAATCCTTGATCTAATTCCTCTTGATCGGCATCGGCAACAATTTCTAATGGATTAATCATACCATAATTGCCACCTTTTCCTAAATCAAGGAAACTACCATTAACATTTTTACACATTTCTTCAAGTTCACCTTCAGGATCAACACAAATAACCTTATAACCATTCCTAATATGACTTCTGATTAAAAGCTTAGCAGCCGTAGATTTACCACTACCAGATGTACCTAAAATAATCATATTAGCATTATTTCGATTATGCTCTTTTTTCAATTTAAATAAAAATTGATTAAATAAGATAACTCCACCTGAGAAATCAACACCCAACAAAGTAGAATCCCCAGGATCTTTAATACTATCAAAAACAAATGGATACATTGCAGAAATAGTTACTGATGGAATCGGCGTACCTATTCTTTCTTCAACATCTTGTTTTGGAAAAATCGGAATAATTGATTTTAAAACTTTTTCCTGTTCAAACAATAATGGAATAGCACGCATACCAAGAGCATCTATATAACTCTTAACTTGCATCAATCTCATTTCTAATTCTTCAGGATTATCAGCAGTTATCATAACATGTAATTGAAAGTCAAAAATACGTGCTTGTGTTGCAGCTAACATAGAAATAAAACTTTCCAATGATTCATAATCTTGACGAATTCTTTCTTGAATAGTTTGATCTTTTTCAGATTGATATCTCATTTTCAAATCTGCAATTTCTTTATTTAACATTGATCTTAATGTTGAAAATTCAATTGGAATGTGCTTAGCAACTATTTTTACACCAGCTAAATTAGTAAGATTAGCTAAAAAACCAGGATTAATATACTTAGGATAACTTATAACTGAAAGAATAGTTGCATTTTTTCCACTTATAACAAAATCTTTATAATTGAATAAAATTCCTTTAGGAGCAATTTCACTTTTTAAATTCATGCAGGCATCACCGTCCCAAAGCTAGTTGTCATTCCACCATTCAAGAAGTTATCTAAAATCATACGTAAATCAGCATTAGATACTTGAACCGAATTTATTGAACAATTTGCTAATCCAGCAATCAAATTATGAATTCTCTTTTGAACTAATTCTAATCTTTTTTCCTTAAATAAAATGAAATATTCTGTATCAACAACATTATATTCTGCTCCCATAAAAGCATTAGCTTTATTAAGATCTTGCATAATTAATTTTCTTATCGCACCATCAGTACACTTTTGATAAAGTAATTGTAACTGCGATAAATATAAATTTATATCAACAGGTCTATCAGCTACCATTAACCAAAATTCATAATCAATCATATTATAAAAATTTTGCAAATTAAATAAAATATTATCCATTTCTCCTGGATCAAGAATAAAAATATTTTTAGGAGATATTTTTATTCCTGTAACATAAGCTCCATTATCTAATTGAATCATTCCATTCATTATATTTTTTATAGGTACCCAATCTTCTGTATATCTACTAGAAGTTTGTACGGCTACCGCGTTTTGGTCTGTCGTTGCCATAACTAGCACACCATCCTCTCCAATAATACTTTTTTATTCCTGTAAAAAACTGCCACATATTCATTAATAAAGTTAAAACATTATGATAATAAACCGGTAAAGGAGCAACTAATAAAGCGGCAACAAGTGCAGGAGATGCAAGTAATATTAAAGTAGCAACGTCATTTGTTTTAAATACTAATAACAATACTACTGCAAAAATAACTCCTACAACAAAAATAGCCAAGTCAACTCCAGTAAACAATCCTAATATAAGTTTTGATTTCTTAGAGTTCGCCGGAATAATATATTTGTTCATTCAAACTTACCCCTTTCCTATTTTTTTTCAGATTGTTGACGTTTCCTACTTTGTGCATCTTGATATTCGTAAGAATTAATAATGTCATCTCGAGCTTTTTCTGAATCCGTCTTCATATCTTTAAATGGATCAAAATCACTTCCAACATTAGTAGATGAAATTTTAATTTTATTTTGTGAAAGATATTGACTAAAAGCTTCTTTTGACATATTTTGAGGAACACCACCAATATTTGTTTTATATATTGGATCGCCATTACTAAAATCAACATTAACAATATTATTATTATCTAATTTCAATTCATAAGTTTTACCGTTAAACATTTTAGACATATCAATTTGACCATTCAATATATTACTTCCAAATTGTTTTTCAAGGTATACTTCAAGTCTTTCACCATTAATCATCGTCCCATTAGCATTACGGAACAAAGATTGATTGTCTCTCATAAAGTCTTTTAAAGATCTAGATGTATCATTATCTACGCCAGTAGATATAGCTTCAATTAATTTAGATTGAACAGCTTTCATCTTCGCTTCTTTTACTTTATCAGTTGCAGATTTTAATTGAGCATTAAAACTTGCGGTGGCTTTTGTATAAGCATCACTAGTAGGATCTAATACAAAATCACTAAGTTTACCATATCTTGATTCAAAATCTGCTTTAAAAGCTCTTTCTAAACCAGCAGTAGAAACATCACTACCAAATCTATTAACAAAATCCTCGTATGCTGTTTTATCAGCAGAATTCATAGTAGTAGGGCTTATATTATATTGACTTTTAAGAGAAGCAATTTTACTAGCAAAAGCAGCATCATAATCGGCATCTGACATACCAGCAGTACGCTTAAGAATTGTTTCACGAGCTTTGTTTTTTTCAATTTTTTGTTGTTCAGAATAAACATAATCTTTTACACTTTGACCTTTTAATCGATCAACTTCATTCTGAGCATCAGTTATGGACTGATCTTTAACATTATCTTCTAATTGCCCCTTTAGGCTTTTAAATTTATTTAAAGCAGCCACTTGATTATCATAATATGAAGTATCAACAGTACCACCACTTAAGAACGATCTAGCTGAGCTTGTCAAGTCATTTATATGACCCGCTAAAGCTCCATGAACTACTCCACCAAGAGCTTGATCAGATTGATGGCTAGTTCTATAATTTTCTCTAGCAACTCTTCGATCGTTAGACTCTCTAACACCATTTGCAGTTGCATCCCTTACGTCGCGCATATTCATAGGTTTACCATGAGCCATATCACGTATTCCACGATATCCGGTTCTAGTTCCTGCAGACAAGCCTCCTGCAACTCCACTACCAGCAGCACTAACTATTCCTCCACCAAGAACTCTAAGTTTACTGCTTGCAGTATGTGCATTAGCTAAATTTTGACGAGTTTTAACAACACTAGCACCAACATTTTGAGCAAGACCTCCAACTGCAGCTCCCACAGTAGCAGCAGCAGTAAAAGCACCACCATCTGCCAATTTCTTACCTAATCCTAATTTCATATCTCCAGCAGGTATACCAAATGTATCAGTAATAATCTTAGGAGCCTGTCTTGCAAAAATAACTAAGCCTAAAATTAAAATTAATCTTCCCATAAAACCTAATCCCAATGAAATATTCTGATTATTCCACAAGGCAGCCCCCGAAGATGTTAAAGTATTCAAATGAGCTATTATATAAACAACTATATAAACAACTGATAATCTTACAAATACTTCCAAAAAAGTACCGATAATATTTTTTAACCACTTGTCAAAATTACTCTTAAATTTTGGTAAAATTTGTAAAATTAATGGGATTGGTGCAATTACTTGATAATAAGCAAGTTTAGCAGCACGAACTGCCATATCAATACTAAATGATAAAAAGGCATAGGCAACAAACAATCCAACAATTGTTGAAAATCCCCAATTATATGTAATTTCACCTTCAATATAATTATTAGCAAATATAACAAAAATACCAAAATCACCAGTACTTACAGCATAATTTACTGCTTCAGCCAGGGTAATCTTTTCTGTATTTGCCAAATCAACAGCATTACTAATACCACCAACAACTGCTCCAGCACAAGCAATAACAGTAGCTGCAACAGCCGGACCACTAAAAGCTAAAGTCCAAGGTAAAAAAGCAGCAGCGGTAACAGCTGCCGCAATTGCAGCTCCGCCAAGTCCCACGGCACATCCAACTGATGCAGCAGCAGTCAAAGAAGGATTAATAAAATAATCAGCAGATTTAGCCGTGATGTCATCATCAGACACATCAACTAACTCAGATGGATAAAAGAAGGCTTGCCATATATACACAGCCACCATATTTCCCGCAGAATCGTACAATGAATCATCGTCTTTTACTTCACCGCTTTCCAAAAGAACTTCATCATCTAATTTAATATCTTCATGAGAAGTTACTTTTGAATCCGAAGCAAAAAACATTTTACCTATAATATTTTGTTTTAATATTATATCTTGTCCTTGATACAATACATTAAATATAACAGGTGTTAAAGCAAGTCCTAAAACACAAGTAATAACTCCCTTAACAATTTTACCACCAGCCATATCACCTTTACCAGCTTGGTCAGGATCAATTATGGCACGTAAAATCGAATAAGCAAGAACAAATAACATAGCAACACCAATAATTACATATAACTTATTAGCAATCATCGTAAAAGCATCACTTGATAAAATTCTTGCAGAAGCTAGAAGAGTATAAACTTTATACATACTAGAAATAAGTCCATAAATTATACCATCTAAAGTAAGAATAATACCTGCAAAACCTTCTTTGATACTATCTCCAATATTAAATATTAATAAGTTCATTTATTCACCTTCTAACTAATACCACACGTTCCATACCAACCTAAAAGTTCAAAAAAGAAATTAATCAAACCAGGAATAAAAAACAATAACAAAGCCAAAAATACTCTCTTTCCAGTCTTTTTTGTAGCTTTTATCAATGCATCCTTATCATCACTAACAATAGCTTTAACCATTTCAAGAATCGTTAAAACAATAACTAAAGATGGAGCTAAATATTTAAAGATATTAAAAATTTGCTGTAAATAATTAGCAAAAGTTCCATCAACAGTTGGATCTCCAAATATAGCATCACAATCAACATCTTGTGTATCGTCACCATCTAATGAATATATAATGTTACTATCATTAAAAGAACGAGCTTCTACTACATTAAAAGATAAAGTAAATATCATTAATAATGCCAAGAAAAAATAAAAACTTTTTTTTAACATAAAAACACCTCTAACATAAAAATTATAACACAAAAAAAATGATATTAAAACAAATATCATTTTCATACATATTCAATTAACAATTTCCTGATTGAGTTATACAAGTCTTACAAACTTCGTAGTCGCCCTCTTCACTGAATGAATCAGCTAAAGTAAATGCAAAACCAACAATTGAAGGTACAAAGAAAATCAAAATACCAGATAAAGCTCTCATTCCTAAAGATTTCGCAGCTTTTTTTATTTCATCATCTTTACTTGCAACAACAGCTTTACCTAAATCAATCATACCAAAGATTATAACTAATAAAGGTATAACAATTTTAAAAATACCTAATAATCTACCTACTAATACCCAAACATCTTTAGTACCACTACAAAAAGCAACATCTAATAAATTCATACATACATCTCCTTTACTTACTACATAATTGTATCAAATATTCAAAATCTGTCAAGCTTTTCTATTCCTTTACAATTCCGAATAATCTGGCACCTCTATTTCCGTCGCCAGCTGGTTTATTTTTATCAAAACCAAGTCTATTTAAGAACTCATCTAAAACACGATGACGTTCCTTTTTATCATCAAGAGGTGGAATATTTTGAAATACTGAACATCTTGCCTCATATTCAAAATCTTTAACATCATTAGCATCTAATAGACTCTTATTTAAAACAACTTTCTTTCCTTTAATCTTATCTAGAACATTTCGATCTCTTCTAACCATCTTATTTAACATAAGTGTAGAAGGCTCAATCAAATAAATCATTTCAGAACAATTAGCTTCTTCAGAACTATCATTTACATCCACCAAAATTATTTGATTTCCCATTGATGAACTCTTAATAAAAGCTCCCAACTCTTTACCACTAATACTGCGTAAGTTTTGATCATTAAAAAACATAAAATCATTTTTATCAAGTTCTATTCCCGTAACTGAATAATTTTCTTCAAGTTGTTTTTTTAACATATAAATTAATGTCGTCGCTCCAGCATGATCAGTTAAATCTTTAAAACCTATTACTCTAGTTCCACCAACCATTGGCATAGCAATACTAGCATTAATAAAACTTCTTTCTTCTCTATTATTTCCACGACGATTATCTTTTCTAGAGTTTGTTGGACTTTCCATTTCTTGTGAAGCCATCATATTACCAGCTCCAAGCATATGGTATTGTGCAACATCTTTGTAAGTATTTGGATTATCAATAAGGTAAACAATTCCATCAATATTCTTAGTAAAGTTATAAATTCCCATTGAAACCAGTTCTGATAAATATTGTGGCGAATTAACCTCTGGTGAATCATCTAATAATAAAATTACTCTAGTCATATCCATTCCGAAAGATAATCTTTGAATTTGTGAAATATCACGATAATTTCTAACTGCTGTTATATCAAGAATCATTTTATTAAAAAAGAAATTATCAAATTGAGCAACTAATTCATCAGCATCAAATTCTCCATTTATACTCTTTATTAAATCAATATTTAAATTTGAAAGCATTGCAGCATATTTATTTGAAACAATTACATTCATCTATAACACCCTCCTATAACGAATCTTGAGGAAATGAAATTTTAGATGTTTTACCATCAATATCAAAAGTCAATATATCCCCCAAAACTGGTAAATTAAATTTATAAAAAACTACGACACTATAATAAGCAGCATCACCATAAGAAGAACCCATCTTTTCTTTCTTAAAACAATAATAATACTTTCCCTTATCAGACGAATAAGAAACTTTTTTATCATAAGCCAAGTCATTTACACCATAATAATCACTAGGACAACTTCCCATAATTTTATAAGAACTACCAAGCAAAAAAAGATTAATTGTTTGAAGAGTTCCAAACTTACCAGTTACTTTAGTTCCAGTTTTTATTTTTGAATCAATTTTTTTCCCAGTTTTATTTGTAATTCCATCATGTTTTTCTATAATAGTTAATACTTCATTTTTTATTTTAAATACTTTAGAATAACTTATAGAAACAGCCAAATAACCTGAAAATAATAAGATAAAAAGAATAACCATTCCAAGTAACCATACATTTGAAATCGCATTTTTCATAACAAGTCACTCCATTCTAACATGTTGGATTGTTTAATAATTCTTTTTTGGCATTTGGTATAACTACAAAGGATGTTTCACCATCTAAAGTAAATTTAACAAAATCACCAATTATTGGCATATCCATTTTAAAGAATACCTTTACTGAATAATAAGCTGTTTTGGGATGTCCAATAGCAGTTCTGTATACACAATGTTTTTGAATACAAAAACTATTAGGTGAACCAATTCTAGCATTAAAATTAAAGCCAATCCAGTCGTTATCAGAAGGACATTTACTAGTCGTACGATAACCAACTTTCCCTAAATATTCTTTGATAGCATTAGTTGAAGAATCATTAACACCACCATACTGTTCTATATAGAATAATATTTGGTCCTTTACTTTATAACTTTTAGAATAGTTTATAGATACTGAAATAAAGCAAGCAAAAACAACAACAAATAAAACAACTATTGTTAATAACCACGAACCACCTATTGCTTCTTTCATATCATCACCTAACCTCTATATGGACATTCAAAAGTTTTACTTTTTTCTGTTCCCGGAGAATAACAATCGGCCATTGCATTTTTATTTATTCCAACATCACAAATTGCATCAGAACACTTTGCATTGTTTTGTAAATCTCCTTTTATATTTGGCCATAAAACCGTAAAGAAAAAAGCCATAAGCAAGCCTACGGCTATCACAACAATAATAGTACCATTTAACTCTCCTGTAGCTTCTTTCATCCATTATCACCTAATTATTACGTATTTGACAAGTAACTTCTTGAGTAGCTCCATCTTCATCTTGATACTTACATTGACAAGTATCACCTTCTTTACAAGTAGAAGGGCAAACAGCACTTGCACACTTAGTACTTTGATTAATACTATTTTTTATTTGTGGCCATACAAATGCATAGAAGAATGCTGCTACTGCTGCTATCGCAACAACTGTTACAACAGTCATATTTAATTCTCCTGTAGCTTCTTTCATATATTATCAAATCCTTTCTTATTTTATATATAATATTATATCCCAATCTTAATCCATTATCAAGAAAAAATGTAAAGCCACATAAAAAGTAAGTATCCAATACTTACTTTAAGCTCCCATCATATGCATTACTGCAAATACTAAAAAAATCATAACACCTAATCCTGTTGAAATAAGCATACTCATTGTTTTACTTTCCATTTTATCAAGACGCTCTTTATATCTTGTATCACGAGCTTTTTGTTGTAAATTAGAAATTGTTTTTGAAAAAGTTAATAATTGTTCTTGTTTACGTTCTTGACGACCTAAACTTAAACGATACAGTAAACGCATCATTCTCATTGAATCACGAACTGGATAAGTCTTCGCAAATTCCATATAAGGATTAATGCTCGAATCACCTGCATTTATTTTATTTATCATATCAACTAAACCTTCACGAAATATTTCTGGTGCATCAGAAATAGACTTACCAATAGCAACTGGCACTGTGTAGTGCTGAATAAGTATTTCCAATCCTTTTAAATAATGTGGTAACATTGAATCTATTTCTAGCAAATGTTTTTTATAAAAACTTTTTAAGTTTAAATAATCCAACTTAAACATTAAATAGCCACCAACACAAGCAAAGACAACCTTAACTCCAGATAAATTAGTAATAAAAACAAAAACTAATAATACTATAACAATTAAACCATTTCGTATACGTTTTTGGAACAAAACATCAGCATCCAAACCTTCGCCATACTTAGCTCTAACTAAAAAATCATAATCATCTTCTTTTAACTTCAAAAAAATATCCTGATTATCTTGAATAAATTTATTAGGTTTTATAAAACCATTTACAGACAATACAACAAAGACAATAATGCCTATTAACAATATCTCAATATACATTATTCAACCCCCACATCTTCATTATAATATTTTTCACCGGTTAATAAGAAATAACAATTAACTATAATTATGATATGTAGTAATAATTTTATATACCAATTTTGTAACATTTCTAAATAAGTATCTTTTGTTAACAACAATTCCATTGCCATAACTAATAAGAATAAAGCCATTCCAAATGTTAAAAATTTCTTATGGAAAGTTTGTCTATCCATTCTATCACGATAAACACCTTCTACTAAGGCATCTATATCCATTGCCATTAATTCAAGTGCTTCTCCAGAATCACGAGCACCCTCTTTAGTTATTTGCAAGAATAATTGATGCATATTTTTAACCATATAATATGGATAAAGATTATTAAAAAATTCAATCGATTGATCAATAGTACCATTATCATAAGACATTTGAATCATGGTCTTAACATCTCTCAAAACTGGATCCTGTAAAATACCTGAATCTCTTACACCCTCTAATGACTTAACAAATGATTGAGTTGTATTAAATTCCATTATAACATTTGTAGTATAAACTTGAATTTGTTCAAAAACATATTCGGAATATAATCTTTGTGTTCTTAAATAAGCTAAATAAGGAATAAAACAAATAGCAATAACTACATAGACTATTGTTACAAAAATTGAGAAAAAATACATATATGAAATAACCGCAGCTGCTCCACCCATTATTAATACTTGAAACATATATTGCTTAGGTGTATATTCATACCCCAATTCTTTTGATTTTTCTCTAACTTCTCGATAACTATAAGGAGCATATGTATTATAAACATTAGAAACAGTATCTCCAAAAAATTTATATACATTATCTCCTGTATTATATCGATAAGACAAAACAAAAATAGCAATTATCAATAAAATAACTAATTCCATACTTTCACCTCTTCTTAACCGGTAACTACACCATTTTGTGCATTAACAATTGGTTGAACAACTTGTGGTTGTTGATTAACTACGTTAGGATTGGCAACAACTTGAACAGGTTGTACCTGCACTCTTTGAGGTGTAACCTGAACTGTACTTTGGGCACCCATCATCGCAGCAGCCGGAATGCTTTGTGCCATCGGCACCGGTGCTGCTACTCCAGGTTGTATCACATTTTGATTTACAGGCTGCACAACATTAGGTTGAGTCCGATTTCCTAGATTAACACTAGGAGTAGATGTAGGCATAACCGGCTGTACAGACACAGGCTGTTGAACATTTTGACTAACAGTAGAAACTTGTTGACCAGGTTGAGTTTGAGCAGGCGCATTCATTTTGAATGGATCATCACCAGCTTTTATATTAGTCTTCTTATTAGCTAAATTATCTTCAGCTGTTTCACGTTCACCAGTTGAATCTTCTTTAAAATCTGCGTCTCCTAATCCAAAGACATCATTAGATTCAAAATAAACATTACCAATAGCTAAATAATCAATAAGCTTTTGAGTTGGATTACGTAAAGTAACCTTTCCATCAAGAGTTTTAGAATATAAAATATTTGTTTTAGGTTGATTTGTTTCATCATCAACATAAAATTCACAAATTTCCATAATTTCACGTTGAAATCTATTTAATGCTCTAGAATAATATCCTTTAACATATATTCCAATTTGAACATATCTATGAATAGAAGACAAATATTGCTCAATATCTTGACTTCCTTCCAACAAAGCATACATACGCATTGGAATACTTGAAGCTTTATCAGCATGGATTGTCGATATAATATGGTGTCCAGATGAAATAGAGTTACGAACCGCCATAACTGCCTCTGCCGAACGAACTTCGGCAAGTAATATCCAAATAGGGTTCTGTCTCATACATGCAACTAAAGAATCAGTATATGAAGCAATATTATTTGTTTTCATTGCCACTATATCACGATGTGGAAATATTTTATCTAAGTGTAGTTCCAAAGTATCTTCAATAGAAATAATTTTTTCATCTTCTTTAGTATTACTCGCTAAATATTTTACAAGTTCTGTTTTACCTGAACCAGTTTCACCTGCAACCATTATATTACAATGACCCCAAACACATTTTATTAAAAAATCATGCATTTGTTCTGTTATATATTGTTCATTTATTAATTTATCTTTGTTTAAACGAATTTTAGCTGGCGTTTTACGAATCAAGCAAGCAATTCCATTAGTTGCTATAGATTCATGAACAAAGTTCATACGTAACTCAGCACTCTCTGCATCCAAAAAGGGATGGGCCATGTTAAATGTTTTCCCCATTACGTTAGCACATTGAAAGGCTAATTTTTCCATAAAAGCATTATTTATAGCAGGTCTTTCAACTTGATAAACACCTTTTGATAAAGTCTTTAACCAAACTTGGCCACTATTAGAATAAGAGACGTCGGTAACGTCATCTTGTTCTAAAAATTCTGAGAGCGGTCCAAAATCCATCTGTGAAAACACATTTTTTTCATCCATAAAAACACCCTCTTTATTTTCTTTTTATATTAACACTTTGTTAAATCAGTACATTCATTTGGAATTGTAACAGTTTTCGTAATAACAAAATCTTTTAAATAATCACTTTCAACCTCAGTAGCTGCTGGATTTTTTGAATAAGAAGAGTTACGAGGTACTGGATTAATCTCAATTTCATCTAGTTTATTTGCTTTACTCAATAGTAAGAATAAGTCTTCTGGAACAGCAAATAGCAATACAGCAGGTTCTTTTGTATCAGCACTATTACTAAATACGTTATTTCCATCACTATCTTTAACAGCTAATACTTGAATACTTTTTATAAATCTACCAAAAATTAATAAACCATTTTCATCCTTTGCTGTCATATACAAGTCAATTGTATCATCAGGGAAAATAGAATTTCCATAAGTTGAATCATTATCAACACTTAAAGCAAAGATTGTATAACCATCTTTAATTTTAGAGAATACTGAATCTGGCATATCTTCTGGATCTATCAAATTTTCTGTAAAGAAGAAGCCATTTTGTGGAATCTTTGAATCATATGATACTAACTTTGTTCTAATGTTATTAACATCAGTTACAATATTTGTCATATTTTTTAAAGTATCTCCAGGTATTTCAGTATATCCAATCATTTCTTCAGTTATTTCTTGACCAGATATTAAAGTTTGTGTAGCATAAGGTACTCTTTTAGGACTAATTGACTGATTAACACGCCAAGTATAACCTATGTAAAGTACAACAATACCTAATAATACACCAATTATTGTTACGGTATTTTTATTACTTAAGAATTTTTTAAAAGGTGTTAGTAAATTCCCCATTTTTATTCCTTCTTTCTAATCTTTATAGTAAGCACATTTTTTGCTTGTCAAAGTTTGATAAGAATCATCAGGATCATTTGTATATCTTTGATCATAATCTAACTCTACAACCAAGTCTATGCTGTTTACAACATCCAAACTAGTATTATCATTAGCAACTAAGTAATTTCCTGTAGCCGTAGCAATTTTGATACTAACTTTTGGTGGAGATTCATATAAATCATAAAAATCAATTTTATATGTGTCGGTCATAGATACTGTTTGGGAAAACCTTCTAAGAAAGTTTTCCACAAACACTTCTTTTATTATTCTTATCTGACCAGTTTGTGAATAGTAAGAGTAATCAACTGAATCATATATAGCACTATTAGCAACTTCTTTAAGTTGATAATAGTCTTGTGTATCTGTAGTAGTAGCATCATTTAACAAAAGCATAACTACCATAATAAATATTCCGAGTAGGATTAACCAGTAACCCCAATAAGATTCCTTCATTTATTTCACTCCTTCTTATTTAAATGCTAGTCTTGAATAATAGCCATCTTTTGATGTCTCAGATACATAATCTATCCAACGACAACTAGACAAATTATTTATCTTATTACCATTAGAATTATAATATTGAGCACCTTTTAATGATTTAATATTTATATTAACTTGTGATTTTAATTTATTCTCAGTTTGTTTTACTTTATCTTCATTAATATTTGGTACATAAACATAGCATAAACCTGTTTTATCACTCAGTACTGTACCATTTTTATAGTTTTTCAAATTAACTTCCAAGAATCTACTTCCATAGTGGTTAAATGATACTTTATTTTCAAGATCACTACTTGGGACTTTCCAATTATTCATATCTTTAGAAGTTATCAATAATGGCCCATAAGTAGTCAAAGTAGTAGCTCTAACTTGATAGCCATTAGTTTCATTATATGTTCTAATAGCTGACATAGCAGCAGGATTCAATGTATACGAATATTCAGGATCATCGTTATACACATTTTCACCTTTACTTTCAATATAATTTTTAAGTACTGCTCCTTTATTAGTTACTTCAACATTTCCTTCAACTAAATACTTAGTCTCTCCACGCCAGTTAGAACCAACATCACGATTACTTCCACCAGTAAAGTCAGCTAAACTAACAGTATTATTGTAGAATCCTAATTGACCTACTACATTCTTTTTATCTTCTTCACTTACACCTTTATATGATGAAACTTTATAGCCACTTCCCGCTGCAGATAAAGCTTTTGAAGTAGATAACTTTGATACATTAGAAACAACCTCAGTATCAATAACATCAGCACAACATAAACAAATATTTTCTAATACTTCATAAAAACATGTCCTTGTATTATTTCCAGCTACTGGATTATTACCACCCATCAAACGTCCAACTTTAGTTAATGAGTTATTATACATACCAATATTAGTTAATGAGTAAGTATATTTATACATATTACGCGGTGTTGTTACTTTTACTGGGAAAACCATATCCCCACCGCTAACAACGTATTTACCATCACTATCTTTTTGACCTGTACCCTGATTAGATGAACCAAGTAAGCTCCAATGGCTTGGATTTGATGTGATTCCAGATTTAGGATAGGTAGACAATTTTTTAGTATATATCTTTGTATCATTAGTTTTATTTACATACCATTTGTATTCACTTGCAAAAGTGCTTGAATTAGATATTGTACGCTTAATATAATCATATCTAAATAAAGCTTCTGCCGTAACTTGGTAACAACTTGGTCCAGAACTCCAACTTACTAAATGACCAGAAGATTCCTTGTTACTTCCAACAACTGCTGTTCCAGATCCTCCAGATGTACAAACAGTTTTAGACACAGTATCTTTCAACTTATTTCCTTGATCATCCTTTTCAAGACTATTACCATTTACTTTAACTCCAGAACCAGTATATTTCTTTCGATCATCTAGAGTAGCATAAGCATAAGCGCTTCTTGTTTCTTTTCCTTCATCTTTCTTTACAAGTTTATTTGAACCACTACTCAATACTTCTTTCATAAATTCTTTTTCATCATAATCAAATGAAATTGCTGGATCAAATACTGTCATTATTTTTGTATCTGTCTTCGAATCTTTCGTATTTTTAGAAACTAGTTCAAAATCATCACATGCATTAATATTTTTTATTGCTTGAGACATATTAGCATTCGCAGTATTCATCGCGCTCTCATTGCCACTACCATCATCACTATGTTTAGCTTTCAAATCAGCACCAGTCTTACCACCATCACAGCTTCCAGCACTTCCAGAACTACTACTCCAAGATGTTCCATTATTTGTTTTTTCAGTGGCACCAGAATAAGTTAACTCTTCAACTCCACCAGCATCATCGCTTGTATGTTTTTTATATTTAACACCTGTTTTTGGAACTAATTCATAATCCTGACAAACTTTTTCGTCTGAACAAGTATAGTAAGAACTCCATGAATTACAATTACCTTGATCATCCGTACTAGCACAATCATGATGATATTCAGGAGTAGAAGCACAATAAGTTGCTCCATCAATTTTATTGACTTTACCATTTTGATAAGCATCATAATCAGCTTTTTTCCACTGCCATGTATCAAAATTAGTATATGACTGAACAGCATATCCCAAGAATTCATTTTTAAATTGATCATGTTTAATTTGTGTTGTTACACAAGTACGAGAACCACTAGCAAATATAGATGCATCTTTAACAATAAAGTAACTTCCTGCTAACACAGCATTCTTCCCAGTAAAGTTCTTATATGAAGGGAACTTAAATTCCCAATCTTCTTTACAACTTACACGACAATATGGGTTGCTCTTAAATTGTTCTAAAGAATAATAGTTACCAGCCATATCCTTCTTTTTATCAGTTGTAGAAGTTGATCCAACATCTACAACACATGTATAATTTTCACCATCAGCTTTATTATAAGCCTCCTTTAATTCTAACACATCAGAATCAGAAGTAGATGATGCATTACAAACAGGATTTAAACTACTCATTGTACATCTATCTGTACAAACACTTTGATAAACATATTTACTTGAATCTAATACAAATGAACAACATCCAGCAATTCTAAATGCTTCCTTATTAAAAGGTTCTTTACAATTATCTGCACTTGTACAATATTGATTGTAATTAAACATATCTTTTGTTGTATCACAAGATGGTAAGGTAGTTCCAATAACATTTTTCTTTGTAATAAATACTAAAGGTAAAGGTTCACCATTATCATTAGGAACATCCAAAGACACATTTCCTTTAATAGAATTATCTAAACCAGTATTATCTCCCCAGTCTGATCCATCATCATTTCCACTACCATTATCTGGTCCAGTACAATTATCATCATCATCACAAATAGCTGTCTTAGAATCAATTGGGAATAAAATCATTCTTTGCTTACTATTACTCTTTGATGGTGCAGTTACAGCAACATTATCTACAATATCCTGACTAGTATACTTCATCTTAACACTTGCATTATAATCAGTTGTAGTTCCGTCGTTTGCAGCATTTATTTGAGCAATTCTACTCAATTTATCAGCGGTTTGAGTAATTGTAAGACGATAATATAATTTACCACCAGCAGAATTAGCATTTGCCCATTTCCAATAATTAGTCTTAGAAGAAACTCTACACCATTCCCCGTTAGCACAAGATCCTTGATTTTTACCAGTTGTATTTTTTACTTCCATAACACACTTAGCCTTATAAGATTTGTTACCACCTTTAAGCCCAGCGTCACATGAAGCAGTCATTCTTAAATCTCCATTAGAATAGCCTTTTAATCCTGAAATAACACCGGTTATTGTTTTAGTATACTGATTTGCATTATTCCACTCTGTTTTTGTATCAGTTACTGAAGAAGTAACTTCCGTACTATTCCATCTTTTACCGTCAGAAGTAGCTGCATCTTTCAAATAACCAGCTACAATATTAGCATATGTACTATTAAACTCACATGAAGACATTTTATAACAGAATGAACTTGATTTAATATTTTTCCAATCTCCACTAGTATATTCACTAGAACCAGATTTTTTCTTACCGCCAGTGTCTTTATTTATATTATTAACAATTTCTTTATAAGCTGCATAATATTCATCTAAGCCTAAGCCAGAATTATTAGCATCTTCTCCATATCTGATTGCAGCAAGACGAATTGCAACAGTTGCAGATACTATATGATTAATCCCCGAAGGTTTACCATTAGATACGTATTTATTCATTTCTGATAAGAAATCACTATCACTATATATAGTAGCCACGACTTTATCAAATTCATTTCCTTGTGGATTTAAATTACGCTCTTTATAATATTTATCACTATTTTCAGGTTCTTGACGACCAGGATCCATACAGACTCCAACATAATCAGTCTTAGTTCCACAACTAGAACCAGATGAACCATTATATAAGTGAACACGTAAAACTCTGCTACCTAATTTAGCTACTTGATATCCACTTTCTTTCTTAGTAGATTCATTAACACTAATGTTAAATTCATCACATGTTGTTGCTTGCGAATCAGAAGCATTTCCATAAACAGAATCATCAACTGTTGTACCATTAGTAGAATCTAATATAATTGAATCACCAGATTTTTTACCAATTACTTTAATTTTATAATTTTGTAAATGCCCTTGATTATCTTGGAAAGAAACAGTTATATAAGCACCTGCTGTATCTTTTTTAGCTTTAACTGTACAAGCTTTTGTATTTCCATCATAAGATGTTTCTATAAAATTAGTACTTTCAGAAGAACATCCTATCATATCTGTATTATATCCAGGAACTTTAGATACAACTTCTTGAGTCCCCTCATTCATTTCTTTATTGTAATCTTCAGCAGCATTAGTTTTCATTTCTGTACAAGCTGTATATGTACCAGGACCAACACTGCCTGTAATCAAATCAGTTTCACAACTTCCACCTTGTTTAACCCATCCAATAAATTTAGCATCAGGATTAATTTCAGAAACTCTTAATTTAACATCAGTAGGTAATGCAACTGTATCATTTTCTGCCATAGTTCTATAATAGTAACCTAAAGCACTATCATATTTGAAGTTTTTATCATTGATTGTTCCATCAATACTTAAAACAACTCCACCACTATTAGTATAGCAAGCAAAATATTTTAAATTATCACCACTTTTTGCTCCAGTTGCTAAAAATTGTTCACAAAGTCCAGAAGCTTGAACAGAAGATCCACCAGCTTGAAGACCACTAGAATTAGTTGAGAATCCTTTAAATTTCAGAAAAGGATAAACTGATTTATCTGGTGTACAAGTTGGAAAATCTATTGATTCACCAATACTACTAAATTTACGTTTTCTTGTATTTTCAGAATCATTACTTTGATTTAATTGTTCTTTTGGTAATTTTTCCCAATTAGAATTCCATTTACAAGTTCCATATGCTCCACCATAAGCAAAAACAACGATTGTAGAAGAAATATTAATACTACTATGAACATGATGAGTAGCACCATCAGAATCTACATAAGTAAAATTAAAATCTGCAACAGCTCCTGTTTCTGGAATTGTTACATTTTCCTTAACTCTTACACTACAAGTAGTACCATTAACATTACAGAAAATATCAAGATACTTTTGTGTATTACTATCAGGTTTTACTTCTGTAATTTTACTAATAACACCTAGACGAGTTCCATAATCATATGAAACATTCTTCTGCTGATCTAAAGTAAAATTATCTTCAAGATAATCTCCTTCAATTTTTGCATATTTTATTGAAATCGTAACTTGTCCTGCACCTGCAGAAGGATTTTGTGAATTTTTATCATAATTACAAGTAATATTTTCTTCAGTTTCATTCATCTCAACATTACTATCTGAAGAAAATTTTATATTCCCGTTTTCATAGAACAAAGTACCATGTTTTAATCTAATAGAAGAACCATTAGTAGTAGCCATTTGACCAGCACTAGTTTTACATACGCCACTACCCCATTCATACTTAGAAGAATTAATCAGTACATCAGTCGTTCCAGGTTTAATTAAATTTGTTTCTGCTTTAACTACAGTTGCGATAAAAAAAGTAGTTATAAGAATTAAACAATATTTTAAATAAGCTTTATTTTTCATTATAAAACACTACTCCTTTTCTTTTTAACTATTATCACTGTAGCAACAACCCCAATCAAAACAATTCCTCCAATAATCCAATATCGATTTTTAGATATCGTTTTAGCTGCTTTACTAACGATGTTCGTTTTGTTTTGTAATTCTTTTTCTGTTGATGCATTTTCTTTTGTTAATTTTTCTTTATATTTAGTTACACTATCCAAGAAATTAGCTGCATTAACATCATATAAAATATAAGGTTGACACAAATAATAGTCTGGAATATCTGTACAAACTTGTCTTTTTGAATAAGCATTATATTTAGGAACAGATAGCTTTATTGTTCTAAGCGTTGTTCCATAACAATCATATGTTCTGGCTTTAACTTCAAAAGTATAATTTACAACTGCTGAAGTATCCTTCTGTCTAATTGTAATAACACCATCTGAATCAGCATTATCCTCATCAGCCTTAAAGTCTCCACCTTGAGTATTTGTAACTTGAATATAAACTGTTTCAGGTAAGTTCCTAATTTTTACATCCATATAATAAATTAAAGTTGAGTAATTTGGTGAACTTGGATCATCAAATCCCTCTGGTTTAAATTCATATGGTTCATAACTTACTTGAACCGTCGATGCATCCTTTTGAACTTTTGCTAAAGAGCTTGTTGGACATTGTACATCTAAAGGATTTTTATTTTGTGTATTTGTTTCTCCTTCGGCATATACAACACCAAAAGAAATAAACCCAATTAAAATTAGAAATAAAACATTCTTTATTTTTCTTTTCATATAACACCAACCTATTTTCTACATATAATTTTACCATCATCACTTTAAAATAACAATATTAAATTGCACAAGAATTTCAAGTGTGTTATATTTAGTATGGTGATTTAAATGAAAAAAAAGGTAATCAAAATTATTTTAGGAATTATTTTAATTTTAGCAGTAATTGGTATCATTTATGCCAGTACAACACTTAATAAAAAGAATAATGAATTAGATAGCCATTTAGTTGAATTAACTTACAAAGAATTAAAAGAAAAATTAGATAATAAAGAAGACTTTATCTTAGTTATTACTAAAACAACCTGTTCTCATTGTGAATCATATAAACCTAAATTAAAAGATGTTTTAAGTAAATACGATATAACAGCTTACGAAATAGCTCTTGATAAATTAAGTGATGATGAAACAAAGGTTTTCAACGAAATAGCTAACGTTTCAGGAACTCCTACAACTATTTTTATTAAAAACGGTAGTGAATCTACTACATCTAATCGTCTAGTTGGTGATATTCAAGATGAAGATACAATTATAACAAGGTTCAAGGCATTAGGTTTTATTAAAGAATAAAAGGTGATTTAAATGGCTAAAATAAATTTAAAAGAACTCGCAAAAGGTATAATAACAGTTTTATCTTATTTTATAGGGGCAAGATTGTTATTAAGCTTTTTTTATTTTTTAGAAAAAACGGGGATTCTTCCCAAAACAACTTGGATGAATAACTTATTATATTTTTTAGTATACGTTATCATTTTAGCAATATTATTTGCAATATATCATAACTCCATCAAAGAAGACTATCAAACATTTAAAAAAAATCGTAAAGAATGTTTAAAAACAGGTTTAAACTACTGGTTAAAAGGTTTATTCATTATGATAACATCTAACATAGTTATAAATTTCATATTGAAGTTAGGAACTTCCGTTAATGAACAAGCTAATATTCAATTAATCAAGCAATCTCCACTAACTCTCGTTCCAATTGTTATTTTTCTAGCACCTTGTATTGAAGAATTAGTATTTCGTAAAAGCTTTTCAAAAATATCTGAAAACAAACACATTTTTGCTTGGACTACTGGTTTAATCTTTGGTGGAGTACATGTTATCTCGTCATTAAGCGATCCACGTACTATCATTTTTCTTATTCCATATTGTTCTGTAGGTATCGCATTTGGTTACCTTTATAAAAAAACAAATACTATCTTCTCTTCCTTATCAATGCACATACTACATAATACTATAAATATTGCCATAATTTTATTGGCTATAATTACAGGAGTAAATATATGAGAGAAGAAAAAAGATTAGCTAAAGAAAAAGAGTTAAGAAGATATCGTAGTCAACCAGAACCAGAAGAAATAATTTCAGATGAAGAACTTGATCAAGATTTAACAATTGAAGAAACCAACCCTATAGAAGATGAAGAAAAAGAAGAAAGAGATAATAAAATTAAAAAGATTATCTTTTTTACTATCATTTTCTTCATAATATTCTTTGTCTATATTAGTAACATAGCTACAAGAATAATAGATGTTAAAGAGTACAAAATTGAAACCAATAATATTCCTACTTCTTTCGACGGACTAAAAATAATTCAATTTTCTGACTTACACTATGGTACTACAATTAATGAAAATGAATTAAAAAACATTGTCAAAAAAATAAACGAATTAAATCCTGACATCGTCTTCTTTACAGGTGATTTAGTTGATAAAAATATTAAATTAAATGATGAAAATATTAATTATTTAAAAAAAGAGTTAAAAAGTATCAATGCTAAAATATATAAATATGCTATATATGGTGATGAAGATGGTGATAAATTTAAAGATATAATGGAAAGTTCAGATTTCATTATACTAAATAACGAAACTAAATTACTTTATTACCAAGACAATACACCTATATTAATAACAGGATTTAACAACAATGAAAATCCTAATTATACAATTTTAACTGACTTAATTAATGAAGTTGATCCCAATCAGTTATTTAAAATCGTTTTAACACATCAACCAGATACCATAGATAATTTCTTAACTTACAACCCAGACCTAGTATTTGCTGGTCACACTCTTGGTGGTTTAGTAAAAATACCTTTTATAAAGCCACTATTCTTACAAGAAGGAGCCCAAAAATATTACAATTCCACTATGCAAATAAATAATACCAAAATATTCATTTCAAATGGTCTTGGTACATCTAGCATTAATATTCGTTTTAACAATCATCCTTCTATTAGTTTATATCGTTTTTACAAGTCATAAAAAAAACTCATCAAGAGTTTTTTTCTATTTTAGACACATTCAACATAAGTATCTGTCAAACATCTTATACAACAAACACAACCTAAATCAATTGTAAATACTGAATTAGTTGCTACATAAGGATATAAACTAGTTGTATCAGGATTATCTTGTAATACTCTAAAAGTACAACAATTACCTTCTATTTTTTCTATTCTAAATACTGATGAACAAGTAGTTGTTGTTCCATCGCAACTAGCTGTAGAATCTTTAGTAATAGGCATTCTCCAAGGTGTTCCATTTGAACTACAGGTATATAACATTACAGGACGTGTATTACAAACTAAACAACTAGGTCCTCCACCCAACATTGGTCTATCACATGAATCCAAGCAACTATCAACACAGGCATTTTGTTGTAAAACCAAAATAACACTTAATATTTCTGCCAATGAACTACTTTGATCATTATCTTTACAACACATATAACTCACCCTTTCATATATTTCTCACTAATAATCTATGTCAGGATTCTAAAATAGTGCTATTTTGTTTGTTCTTTTATTTTTTTAAATAATATAGTATAATATCATACAGGTGATGATAAAATGGATTTGATACAATATATAATTATCTTAGCAATTCTAGCAATTATATGTTTAATAGTTTTAAAATTAAATAAAAAAGATTTCAGTTCTGAAATCAATAAATTAATAAAATACCTTGGTGGTAAAGATAATATTATTAATGCCGAATGTAATATGTCTCGTTTTAAAGTAATCTTAAAAGATGTTAGTAAAGTAGATAAAGAAGGTATTCAAAAATTAGGAGCCAAAGGTATTGTTGAAATAGACAATCAACTGAAGATTATCCTTGGTAAAGATTGCAAACAATTAAAAAATTATATTAAAGATATTGTAAAATAAACATTCAAATTGAATGTTTATTTTATTTGATAATCTAAAATATCTTCAAAAGATATTTTTTCATTATTTATATTAACAAAATAACTATCTTTACATAATATTAATTTTTCTAATTTATTACCATTCTTAGTTTTTATTAATACATTCAATTTATTAGCATAACCAGTTTTATCAAAATACTTTTTTAACGAAGTTAAATCCTTGCTATGCTGATTTTCACGTGTTCCATAGTAATAATCCTCATTATTTTTTAAATCATGATCAATTTTATTAGCATATACACTAGGTAAATCACTCATTTTATCTTCCTCCTCAACTAATTATATGTATATTTTTTACTTAAATTGCCAATTATAATAATATGAAAAAGTTTTTTTATAATAATTATATAATTTTAATTCCTATTCTTATTTTAAATATAATAAGTATCTTTTACTTACATAATACTCAATACTTCTCAAAACAATTAATTTGGCTCGGATTAAGTTACATCTTTTTATATTTAACGTCTAAAATAAAGATAAATAAATTAAATAAATATTTTTCATTATTTTATTTATTTAGTTTGTTTTTACTAACAATTGTTCTTATCTATGGACGAGAAATAAATGGCTCCAAAGCATGGCTTCATATTGGCACATTCTCTATTCAACCAAGTGAGCTTACTAAAATAGCTTTACTACTCTACTTACCATACCTAATAATTAAAAAAATAAATAAATTCTACTTATTTTTAATCTTTATCATTCCAGCAATTCTTACATATTTAGAACCAGATACAGGAGCTATTATAATATACCTAATAATCTTCCTATCTTGTTTAAAATATACTAAAATAAATAAAAAAATATTGTTTTTTATAATCTTTTTCTTAACAATTTTTATTACTTCCAATATTTATCTTTTTTATAATAATAAAGATTTACTAATAAAAATATATGGAACTAAACTCTTTTATCGCTTAGATCGTTTAATTTCTTTCAAAAATCAGTCTAATATTCAAACAATAAACTCCACAATTTCTATTGGTTCCAACTATTTATTATATATTCCAGAGAACCATAACGACTTTATCTTTGCATCCATAATTAGTAAATATAACCTTTCAGTAACTATCCTAACCTACTTATGTCTTTGTTCAATTATTATCTTCTATATAAGTAAAATAACATCACAAAAAAACATATCTAATATTTATAACTACTCAATATTAAATATGCTATTTTTTCAAATATTTTACAACATACTAATGAATTTATCATTAGTTCCTATCATTGGCATACCTCTACCATTTTTAAGTTATGGTGGCTCTTACTTAACGTCTCTTTATATTACAATTGGTTTATCAATTAATTATCTTAATAATAGAAAGGTTGACCATAATAAGGCATCTGAGCATAAGGTGGATAAGGATTAACAACAACAGGTCGTGGTCTTGACACTCCAACTGCTGCTCCACCAAGCAAACCTCCTAAAACAAAAGGTACAAAAAAGCCTCGGCCATCTCTTACATAATATCTACCATCACGAAAAAAGTAATCAGAATACATAACAAAACACTCCTTTCATAATATCTTATGTTAAGAGTGTTTTTTTGTAATCAATTAAATTTTTTACTTATGAACTAGAACCTTAGCATATACATTTTCCTGAGGCAGTGGTGAAACTACCATTCTATAATCGTTAGCAATTCTTAATAAATCTGATCCCAAATAATCGCCTTCTCTATCAAAACTCAAGTTACTAGCAACCTTATTCATAAATATTTCATCTTTTAAACCAATCAAGTCAAACATTTCTTTTAAATTAATTTTTCTTTTCAATTGTGGAATATACTGATCGACATAATTCAAATTTTTATTAAAAATAAATAAGAATAATAATAAAGTTAAACTTCGCTTATCAAGTTCAGTAGTATACGAAAGTATTGATTTTGAATACTTAGAACTACTAACAAATTGATTTGGATCTCCTAAAGTAGATGAAATACACACAGCCTTATCAAATTCACCAAACTGCATCCCATCATAATCAACAAAACGTATTTTATTAGCTTGATCAATTATAATATTAGAACAAGTACATAAATCAGGCATTACAATTCCTAAACGATTAGCTTTTTTAATTGCATCCTCAATTTTACAATATAATCTAGCATATTTTTCTAAATCTGCTCTTTCATATATATTTAAATTATCACTATATTGGTTTAAATCTATTCCAGCTATTTTTTCCATTGTATAACCACGACAAAATCCATCAGCATAAACAGCACTTAATGGAGAGACTATCTCTGATACTTCATGAGCTCTTGTATCTAATATTTTGTTTTCATAACTTACTCCAGCCATAAAATATAACGATTGTAAATATCTCGAATTTAATTTTAATAAACGTCCATCATTCAATTGATAAATAGTTGAACATTCTCCTTCATAAAATAATTCCGGAGCTACAAATGAACTCAAATTTTCTTTTAACACACTAATTCCCCCAGTGCATAATATAATATTAAAAAAAAGATAAAAAGTAAACTTTATCTTATTCAAATATACCAATAAATTGTTTCTTTTTACCTTTTCTTATTACAATAACCTTTTTATCAATACCAATTTCTTTACTGATAATTACATTTTCATCTGTTTCTTTATGATTATTAATAGATATTGCATTACTTGCTAGCATTTCACGAGCTTCTCTTTTAGAAGAACAAATTTTATTATCAACTAATAAATCAATTAATTTTATCTCTCCACTTATTTTTATCGATGGAACCATTTTCATTCCTAAAAGTATGTCTTGACTATTTAATCCAGTCAAATCGCCACCAAATAAAGCTTCACTAATTTGTACAGCTTTATTATAAGCTTCTTCACCATGTAAATCCGTAATAATACATTTTGCCAACATCTTTTGAGCTTTACGTAAATGAGGTTCTTTTTCATGTTCTTCATAAATATTCATTATTTCTTCTGGAGTTAAAAATGTAAATACTTTTAAATATTCCAAAACTTTTGAATCATCTGTATTAAGTAAGTATTGATACAATTCATAACTAGATGTTTTATTAACATCAAGCCACAAAGCATTTCCTTCGCTTTTTCCAAATTTTTTACCAGTAGCATCTAAAATAAGAGGCATTGTAAAAGCATAAGCTTCTTTTCCTTTTATTTTTCTAATTAAATCAATACCAGTTGTAATATTGCCCCACTGATCACTGCCTTCAACTTGCATTGTGCATCCCATTGTTTCATACATATGTAAAAAATCATATCCTTGAATTAACATATAACTAAATTCGGCATATGTAATTCCAGTATCTAAACGACGATCAATAATATCCTTAGATAACATATAATTAACATTTATGTACTTACCAATATCTCTTAAAAACTCCAAATATCCATAATCTTTAAACCATTCATAATTATTAACAAGTTTTGCTTTTCCATCAAATATTTTATCAATTTGTTTCCTTATTGCTTCAATATTTTCTTTTAAAACTTCGATACTCATTATTTCTCTTTCACTAGTTGGACGAGGATCACCTATTCTACCAGTAGCACCACCACATAATAAAATAGGTTTATGTCCCATTTTCATTAATCTTTTAGCCGTAACAAGCGAACTATAATGACCTAAATGGAGACTATCTGCTGTAGGATCAGTTCCCCAATAAAATGTAACAATATCATTATTTATTTTTTCTTCTATCCCCTCACCAGCAACATCTTTAACAAGACCACGCCATTTTAATTCTTCCCAATTACTCATTTTTTTCATAATATTCCTCCATCAATAAAAAAAGCTTCATAAATCTAAGGACGAGTCAAACCCGCGGTACCACCTTAGTTCATGAAACTTTATCATACACTTCATCTCTTAACGCGAGTAACGTTTTAGCTCCGGAGTCGTAAATTCCTTCATCACTAATTAAAATAGATTATAACATAATTAAGTTATTTGTTAAACATATTTTGTATTTTTTCTGTAATTCCTCTAAAGAATGCACCAATAACAGCCATATTTATAACAATTTTATAACCTAATAATCTCAATACAATATAAACTAATAATAATATTACTACTATAACAACAATTATTAATAAGAAGACATTAGTTCCTTTTTCGCGACCACTTACTGTTATAGTATAATTAGCCGTTGTACCATCTTCAGCTGTACATCTGATTTTAATTGTAGAACCAATTCCTAAATTTTCATTTCCTTCAATCTTACAATCAGTTGTTTCAGACACTGTTGTTATTTTAATATCTAATTTATTTTCTTTTTTCTTTAATTTAACTTTATAATCCTCTTTATTTTGTTCAAATTTAACTTCTGAATGTTTAGCAACAGTCATTGTATCAATTTCTGCATTACTATCAAGAGTTTTCTTTTCTTGTCTTGTAACATATAAAGTATAAGTTTTTGTTACACTTGAACAATTTTTACTAGATACAACAATTTTTACTTCACGCTCTTTACCAACTTCTAGATTTTCAGTACCATCTATAACAAAAGTATCTCCTTCTGTAACTGTTGCTGCTTCAATAGTTAAATTTCCTATTTCATAAGGGACTTTAACATCAGTATAGTTAAATACTTTTGATGAAAAATCAATACTATCAATATCCACCTTATTATCAGATACAAATTTAATTTGTTTCAACAAAGCTAAATCATCAGCACCAGTTGTACAAATCGCATCTTCAGTAGCTCTCATTATATTTAATGTATAAACATTATTTTTACCTGACTCACTACGTACCTTAACAAAAACATTATTTAAACCAGGATTCAAATTAACTGTTCTTGGACCAAAACCATCTACAAATGAAGATTTAGAATCAGTTAAAGCAGCACCTATATTAAGCTGTGCCACATTGGTTGCCACATTTACATTATAAGCAAAAACATTAGTATTAAATGCTGGACTAAGTTCCCCAGCTGAAACTGACAATGAACTTAAAGTATTTACATTACTACGACCATCAGCACGATTAACATTTATTGTATAAGTCGTTACTTTACCAGCTGAATTTTTAACTTTTACTTGAACTGCATTAGCTCCATAATTTAAGCTTGCATTACGTGGACCAAAACCAGATACAAATGAAGAACCACTTGCTGCCACTGCATTTACTTTTATAGAACTAGTTGTACTAGCTACACTCAAGGAATATGTTTTATTTCCCGAACTAAAACCAGGATTCAAATTTCCTTCAGATACAGACAATGAAGTAAGAGATGCTGCTGCAACAGAAGGACTTGGGGTTGGTGTCGGCGTTGGGGTTGGTGTAGTATTACCTGTTTTTACACAATTATAAGAATAAACAACCTTACAATATCTTTGACGTAAATTTTGACCACCAACTTGTGTAGTTACACTCTTACAACCATTACTTGCTACTTTTAAGCCATCTTGTGGTAATTCATAACCATCAGCGCATGTAACTAAAGCTCCAGTTTGATCAGCTTGTAGCGATCCACCTTGATTATAAACAAAACATCTTTCTACTGTTCCACTACCTGTTGCATTATTAGCTACCTGATTACTACAAGAAGTAGTAACTTTTACACCTTGTGAATACATTATAGCCTTACCATTTAAACCACTAGAAATCCAAAAATAATATGTGCCATTTTTAACACCGGCATAAAAAACATTATTTCTAACAGCTTGATAATATGTTGTACTAGCATTTACACTATTAGTAGTTCCAACATAATATCCTAAAACAGTTCCAGATGACCTTACTACTGCAATATCTCCCTGAATAGTTACTGAATTTATTTTAGGATTAGATGAAGCTAGTTTTTTTATCATATAACCTTGATCTTTAAATGTTAATTCTGCTTCTACATGCTGAAAATTCACACAGAAAAGCAAAATTAAAATTAAAAAAAACATTCTAAATCCTTTTCTCATATTAATCTATCCTTACTACTATTAATAATATCATTTTAGACTTTTTTTATCAACTAAAAAAAAATGCTAAACGCAAAAAAAGATACATTATTTAGTATCTTTTTTCTTTATACTTTTTTTGTTTTCTTCTTTCTCAAGTTTATTAATAACATCTTTTAAAACAGTAATTGTTTTTGCTTTAACATCATCTACTGTTTTTTGTACTACTGGAGAAGCTTTTTCTTTAGCTGTTTTTACCAATTCATCTAATTTTTCTTTAATTTGTTCAGCTTTTTCACGAGCTATACTTAAAACTTTTTCTTTATCTAAATCAGCTAAATCTTCTTTAATTTCTTCTATTTTATTTTGTAAATTTTCTTTTACATCATCCATTTTTATTTCTTTAATATTTTGTAAAAGTTCATCCATTTTTTCTTTCAATTCTTTTCTTGTTTCAGCACCAGATTTAGGAGCAAAAAGTAATCCTAATCCAACACCAACAGCTGCTCCAGCTACAAATGTTCCAAGTCCACATTTTTTATTTTCTGCCATATTATTCCTCCTCTTTTTTGTTTCTTTTTCTAAATACTCCACCAATAAGACCAGAAACACCTTCAACTACTTTATCAGTAATTGAAACAATCTTATCAGTAGTAAAATCTACTAAGTTGAAAAATCCATTTAATGATTGTACTTTATCATTAACATCATCTACAACTTTATCAACTTTATTCAAAGTCTGAATAGATCTTATACCTAATATTATTCCCACTACTAGTAAAATTATTAATAAAATATAAATTACTAAAGGTAAAAAAGTCTGTAAAAAACTAATCATCTTCTTCGTCTCCTCCTTCATACATTGAATCAATTAGGTTAAACAAATCATCTTCTAAAGTATCATCATTTTCTTCATTTTTTTCTTCATTTTTACTTATAGGTTTAATTGAATTTAATTCTTTTTCAATATCATCAAGTATTTGTAATGTACTTGTTTTTTCTAAATCTTCTAGAGCACGTCCACGATGAACTACAACATCTTCATTCTTTTCCATATCATCTAAAATCAAATCACTAATATCTTTATCTCTAAAAGAATCAGTAGTTTCAGAAGTAGTTGGTGTAATCAATTCTTCATCATCTTCATGCAATTTAATTATATCATTAACATTATCATCAAGTTTATTATTTTGGTCTATTTTAACATCTTTAACAGGTGATTCATCTTTAAACAAATCCATTGTTTCTTCAATTCTTGGCTCTGAACGTTTAGAACTAGTTACTATATGATCAATATCATCAAGTTCTTGATCAACTTTAGTTTCTTTTTTTTCTACTGACTTAATATCTAAATTTTGCTCATCTTCATCATTTAGATAATCTTTATTACCATATGCTTTTTTTCTAACATAGTCCAAATCAATTTCTTGATGTTTAGCAGTCACATTATTCTCATGAGAAACATGTTTAGGCGCTTCATAAGTAGTATGTTTTTCTTCATGATAAATAAGTTCATCAATTGCTTCAGGCTTACTAGTCTTAACCTTATCTACTTTAACTCTAACAATATCATCAGGATTATCACGATCAACTATATCACCTTTTTTATAATTTTTATCTAAAATACCATAAACAGGTGATATAACTGGCGATGGTGTAAAAGGTTTACGCCCATTATTCATCACAGTGTTATTATTTAAACTATGTTCAAATACATTACGATTAGGAGTTGTTGAAGAGTAATTATTATTAGCTCTTCTAGCAGTTTCCTGATAATTTAATTTTTCTTTCTTCTCTTCTTTTTCTTTACGACGAACTTTTTCTTCATTTCTATTGATACGCGAATTTAAGCGATCAAATTCATCTTCATCAAAAGATAGAAAAGGTGATTTATTTTCTGGTTCTGCTTTCTTTACAACTTCCTCTTCTTTTTTCTCTGGTATATGTTCTTTATTTTCCACAGGAGCCGAATTCGAATAGGAACTTACTACTTCATCTAAAACATCTTTTTCATCAAAAGATAAATCAATATCTCTCTTAACATTTTTAAATCTCGAACCTGGGACAACTTTAATTGGTTCTTCTTTCTCTGTATCAACAACTTCCTCTTTTTTCACAGGTTTTACTTCGTCCTTTGTAAAAACAGGCATTGTTTCTTCTACTTCTTCTTCATCTTCAAATAAAATATTTTTTATTTTTCCAAATAATCCCATATTTTACACCATCCTTAGTCAATCAAGTCTGAATCATGTATCTCATCTTCGTCATATATATCTTCTTCGACTGCTTGTAAATACTGACTATCAGTTGAAGCAGTTTCAAATATATTAAATTCAAACTCTCTATATTGAGAATTTTCTTCACTTAAGTATGTATCCAAAACACTATTATTAAACTTAATAGAAGTTAAAACACTCATTGCATTTGCAACTACCACATTTATATCATCTTTCTTTACTATTACTTCCATTTTAGCATAATTATACATAATTTCAACAAGATACTTACCACTTTTCAACTCATTTATTTCTAAATAACCATATTTATCTTCATAATCAATTGGCATAGATACATAAGATGAATTATTTTGTTTATACTTTTCAATTACCTTGTTATAATAACTTACAGCATCAACATAAAGATAATATATATAATCTGAACTATAAATAACTTCATTATACTCTGTATTATCAAGAACATCTAATCCTTTAGGTGTATTATACTTATAACCTTTACGATATTTATTATATACAGAAACTTTTCGTTCAGTTCCATTATTAACAACTTCTTTTAATGACATTTTTTGTATTGGTGTACATCCACACAAAACAATACACATAAAAACAGTAAGAATCATTTTTTTCTTCACATATTTCACCACTCTTACACCTAAATTATATCATTTCTAAAGTCAAATTAAAATATTTATTTTTTATGTGCTTTTAAATAATTTATTTTAATTCCTTGACTACTAAACTTTCTTTCATATTCAGTCATTACATTATCTCGCTCACTATTATGTAAATCTAAAGAAATATCATCAATAACATAACCATGTTGACTTAAACTAATAATAGAACTTTCAAATAATAACACACTATCAGTTTTTTGAATAATTAAACCATTATCTTTTAAAAGATTATCATAAATTTTTAAATAGGTCTCTGCTGTCAACCTTCTTTTAGCATGACGTTTTTTAGGCCATGGATCACTAAAATTTAAATATATTGTATCAATTTCATTTGCAAATATTTCCCCTAAAGCTATTGCATCAATACATATTATTTTCACATTATCTAAATGTTCACTTTCTAACTTTTTAAGAGCACGACAAACAACACTTTCATACATTTCAATCCCCACAAAATTAACATCAGGATATTTTTTAGCCATTGCTATTATAAAGTCTCCCTTACCCATTCCTATTTCTACATGCAATGGTTTTTCATTACCAAATACTTGATCAGCAAACTTTCCTTTACTATTTTTAGCTTTAGCAAAGTTTAAAACATACGAACTATTATTAACTATTTCTAAAGCATTTTTTATTTTTCTAATTCTCATTTTATCACTACTTTCTTATTTTTACATATACTTTAATAAGGAGGAATGCCTATGAAAAGAGATCGTAATACTTTCTTTCAAAATTATAATGCTCAAACTCAAAGTTACATCCCAACTCCCAACATGACAATGCCTACAATGCCAAACATGTCCCAAATGACCCAAACAGGTCAATTTGGTCCATACCAAGCTGCTAAAGAAGAATCAAGTTTTTATGCCGGACCAAACATTCAAAGTAACTCAGAATTTGAACAAAGAATTTCCAAAATAGAAAGACAGATCAATCGTTTAGACCAAAGATTATCCAAACTAGAAAATACTTCTAAATTAGAAATTGACGAAAATAACTACTCCAATATGTATATGCTTTAAATACTTATCTTACCAAAGGTAAGTTTTTTTAATATTCTATTTGTCATTGCTCGACCTAACACTTCTTCAACAATTCCCATTTTAAATGAAATAAAAATATAAACTATAGCTCCGACAATTCCAATAATAAAATCATAAATAATACATGATAATTTACTACCATAATTAACAGGTATTAACCATTTTAAAATAACAACAACAATTATCATTAAAATAATCGGTAATATCATTTTAAATAGAACTTTAAAAGTCTTTTTATATTTTAAATTACATGTTTTCGCTAAAGATACAAAAGCAATAATAATACTTAACATATAACCTATAATACTGGCTGTAATTGCTCCTAAATAAGGAGGTATATTTATTTTACTATATAAAATCATAATTGGTACATCTAATAATGCATTAGCTAAAAAACCCGTAATTGTAGATAAATAAACCATTTTAAATTTATTTAAGCCTTGTAACGAAGACGATGTTATCATATAAATATTTATAAATAATCCTGCAAAAATATTTAAAGCCAAAATATAAGCTCCCTTAACATTATATCCATAAAATATTGACCATATTGAACTACTTAACAAAGATATCCCAATTGTCATTGGTAAAGAAACAAACAAAATAATCTGAATTGCTTGATTAAATTTATTATTAACTTCGCGCCAATTTTTCATAGTATAAGCACTTACCATTGTCGGTATTAAGCTAGTACTCATTCCCATCGCTACACTTGTTACAATCATATTAATTTTAGGAGCCCAAGTTGTTACTGCTGAAGTTGCAAATTCAATATCATTTGTTGATAAATTCAAATAATTCATTGTTCTTAATAGCAAAGTCATATCTATAAAATTATAACAACTACTAACGATATTAATAATAATAAATGGCAAAGCATAAGAAAAAATCTTTTTTGCAATATCCTTATTAGTTACTTCATCCTTCTTATCAATACTATTTCCATTTAAATCAATATCACTTTTATTAATACGATATTTTATATAAGCATAAGCAGCTAAACCGCCTAAAAAAGCTCCAAATACTGATAAACAAACAGCTTGCGTAACTGTTCCTTTTAAGACATTTAATATTAAATAAGAACCACCTAAAATAACAGTTATTCTAACGACTTGTTCAATAACTTGACTAATACTAGAAACATTAATAATATTATGACCCTGTAAAAAGCCTTTTGAAACGCTTAAGAAAGGTACAATTAATATGGCAAAAGAAACACATCTGATAGCAGCTGCCACATCTGCAACTGTATTACCACCTGTTAATTCCCCTATTAAAAGATGAGCAATTTGTGGAGCAAAAACAAACAAAATAACAAAAACGCTCATAGCTAAAAAAACCATTATTTTTTTTCCTAAATGATATGCACGCGTTTTAGCATCCATCATTCCCAAAGTATTATATTCATTTATAATTTTACTTATTGCAATCGGTAAACCTGCACTTGAAATATCTAGAAATATAACATAAATATTATAAGCATAAGCATACAAAGCACTACCTTGTACTCCTATCATCGCATAAAAAGGAATTACATAAAGCATTCCTAAAATTTTAGTAAATACAATCGCTAAGGTTGCTATCAGTGTTCCTTCAACAAATGAACTTTTTTTCATCTTTAACCACTCATTTTTCTTCATATATTATCATTGCGGAAAAGCAATAAATCTGTTCTTCTGCAAACATTGCTATCGCTAATTGATACTTAATGTCAATTATATCACAATTATTTGTATTAAGAAATTCATTAATACTCTTTTCCAAATCCTTCTCATGATTTTCATCAAACATTCTAACACGCATTATATTCACCATTTAAAACATAACAATAACATCTTCCAAAAATTGTCGAATTATGTCTAAAAAAGATTGTTACAAACAATCTTTTTTAATTAGTTTATTCTCTTAATACTTCTTGTTATTTTATCTAAAGCATGAACAGATGCAACATCAACCTTAAATTTCTTTTTATCCATATCAAGTGGAATATTTCTAAGAATATAATAAAACATATTAATTACGCCACGATGTGTAATAATCAAAGTATCATCACTAAATTGCATAAAATAATTTATATTACTTTTAACTCTTTCATATAAACTTTCCAAAGATTCCCCATCTGGAAACACAGTATCAATATTAACCTTTTTCAAATAAATTTTATATGAAGTTCTTTTAACATCTTCTTTTAATAATCCATTAAGTTTTCCTTTATTTTGTTCTCTTAACAAATCAGAATAAATAATTGGAACATTCAAATATTTATTAACAATCATGGCTGTTTGACGAGCACGACTAATATCACTACAAATAATTTGTTTAATTTCAAGATTATCCTTTATCCAAAGGGCTGTCTTAATTACACCAGCAACCCCTTCATTTGTTAATAATCCATCACTCCAACCACCTATATAATTTTCATCATCTTGACCATGACGCATTAAATATATCATTTTTATTCTTCCTTCTAATTAACTCAAAAAATCTCTTTATCTTCGATTTCTTTTTTAAACATATACACCTTAGCAGGTTTATTACCTTCAAACCGATCACTCAAATTAGTATCTTCTATCAAATCCAAATTTAATATTTTTTTTCGAAAATTACGACGATCAAACTTCTTATTTAAAATAGCTTCATAAGTTTTTTGTAATTCTGGCATAGTTACTCCATCTGGAAATAAACTTTTTAAAATATTACTTTTAACAATCTGCTTACGTAATTCAATTAATGCATCATGTAGTATTTCTTCATGATCATAACCAAGTGGCGGTATCTTATCAATTGGAAACCAATCAGCATTTGAAGTATTTTTAGTTTCGCGTAAAACATGAACTCTTTTGGAATCAATAATACCAATAAAGCCAATTGCCACCATACGCATAACCGGTGCACGATCAACTTTTCCAAAAGCTTTAAATTGTTTAATTTCTACTCCTGAAATACCAGTCTTTTCCTCTAATTCACGAAGTGCTCCTTCTTCTAAATCTTCATTATTATACAACGCTCCACCAGTCAAAACCCAATCTCCTTCAAAAGGTTTATTCTTACGTTTTATCAACAAAACTTTGGTTATTCCTTGTTCAACAGTAAACAAAGCTGTAATTACATGAATTCCTTGATTTTTATATAATTTATTTCTTACGTCCATTACTTCACAACCTTACCAAGTAATTATAAAGTGTATAAAATACACTTGTCAATATAAAAAAAATATCATAACGATATTTTAATAAGTCATTGCAACTTCTAAGTTAAAAGTTAATTGCCCATCTGCAGCATTATTTTCATAATCAACATCTTGACCTTCTAACCACATATAAACACGAATTTTGGTAATACCTGCTGGAATATTCACTAATTCTTGATCATCAACAAAACCTTTCGTAGTTGTTATCTGCGGATTAACTGCTGTAAAAAAAGGACTGCTATTAGTTTGACTAATGTCAACCATATTAGTTATTTCTTGGTTAACACCACGATATGGAATTCTCGCCGCCCCACTTGTTGAAGTATTTATTCCATAAATATTACGAGCAGCTTCCACCCCCATTGGTGTATGAACATCATAATTAGGTTCCCAAATAATAGCATTTCTACCATTCATTAAAGATTGCGCCGATGCAGCACTCGCATTTTCAGCAACACTTCCTAAAACAACAAAACCAACACGAGCGGCATTTTGTCCTCCATCATCAACTTCACCACGATTAACAACTGAAGAATTAGATGTTACAACTAAATTAGTTTCATTAGTAGTAAGTAAAAACATATCAAAAGCAATATAATGATGACCACTACATTGCTCATCCCCAGTACAATTTATTTCTGTTTCTTTCTTTGTTTTCAAATAATAAACTTTCGATCTTTCTTCTGTATATCCATAAAACATATTCATTTTTCCATTTACTACAGTTCCATCAGTCGATATCCCACTTAAAGTATCAGGCAACTGATTTTCCGCTCTAGAATATGTTTTATAAGCATTTATTATCTGATCTTTAGTAAGTTCATTTGACCAATTTATAGCATCAGTTGAAACTTGAATTCCAGTTAAAGTAGCAACATTTATATCAATATTATCAATTGTGGCATTTTTATTTGAAGAGAACCAAGCATATGTAACACTTGATAACAAAATAGTACAAAAAAATAACAACAATATTAATATTAGTAATCTTTTTTTCTTTTGTTCTTTTCGACTTGTTTTTTTTGAATTTACAAGTTTATCATTCATATAACCACTTCCTATAGTATTAATATAAGTATACACTATTTAAAGTGTCTTTACAAATAAAAAAAGACTTATAAAAAGTCTTTAATTAAGCTATTGCAAATTCAACATTAAATGCCATATGTGAACCAGTTGCATTATTTTCAGCATCAACGTCTTGCCCCTCAACCCACATATAAACTCTAACTTTTGTTACACCGGCTTCTAGTGTCATAAATGTTTGATCATCAGTAAAGCCATAGATTGTTGCAATATTTGGAGTTACTGTTCCAAAATAAGCACTATTACCAGATTGCATTGTTTCAGTTAATTTAATAGGTGTTGTTATAGCTTGTTTAACACCCTTATAAGTAATACGAGGTTCCCCAGCTTCATTAGTAATTGAAATACCATAATTTAATAAAGCATTATCAATACCAGCTTTAGTATGTGTATCCATATTAGGTTCCCATATTAATCTATTAGCAGTTGTGCCTGCTTGTAAAGCTTGAATAGTTGCAACTGAAGCTCCAGTAGCCGCATGTCCTTCATTGATAAAACCAACTCTCGCTGCATTCTTAATACCAGTATCTCTATCAGTTGGTGTCTTTTGAACAACACTTGAATTTGATGTCAATACGATATCTGTTTCAGCATCAACCTTTAAGAAAACATCAAAAGCAATAAAATGATGCCCAGCACATTCAGTATCACCATTGCAATTTATTTCAGATTGTTTAGTTGCTGTTAACATATAATCACCTGTTACTTGATCAGCGTCAACTGAACCAAAGAACATATTCATACGTCCATTAGCAACTGTTCCATCTGTTGATACTGCACTAACTGTATCTGGAAATTGGTTTTGAGCAGCTGTATAAGTATTAATTGCTCCTGTTAAATCATCTTTTGTCACTTTAGCTTTCCAAGTTTGACCATCAGCTGAAATTTGTAAACCATTAACTGTTGTTACATTTACATCAATAGGATCAACAGAAACAGATCTATTAGATGTAAACCACGCATAAGTCGCAGTTCCAAGTCCACAGAAAGTCAAAACTAAAAGTAACAATAATAACAATAATCTTCTTTTTTTATCTTTTTTATTTTTTTCTGTCTTTGCCATAATCATTTACTCCTTACACTTTATTTTTTCTCTTCGATATGTTCCTCAGTTATATCCATATGCATTTTCATCTCTCCACCTAAAATAGCATTTACGCATTCAGGATCGTCACCTTCAAGCCATATTACAACAGTAACTTTATCAATAGTACCAGGTTGCATTCCCGAACGCTCTTGCAAGATAATAGTTCCATCTTTATCATCTCTAAAAGGAACGGTTCCTTCCTCTGGTTCTAACGTTGTTGAATTACGTTTTGCATATACCACTTGTTCATCATTAATATAAATCATAATTCTTACTGCTTCATCGACATTCTTTATAACATCATCAGCAACAACAGAATACCAATAACTTATTTCTTCCTCACCTTTATTTTCAAGATAATAAGAATAAGCTATATAATTCTCTCCATTATGACTTCCTTCAGCTTCCTTATTAATGTTATCAGGCAACCACTTTATAGAAATATTATCCATAAATGCAATTTTAGTAGCAGAGAGTTTTCTAACTGAGCTTCTATCATTCATTGATTCATACATAACTAAATTTGATTTTAAATAAGTATTTTTATCCATACTTATTGTAAAACTACCTTCGTTATACACAACATTCAAAATAAAATAAATTACTGACAAAAGTAACAGTAATAATAATAAAAGCAAAGTTACAATTTTTTCTAACTTATGCCTTCTTTTTACTTGCTTTGCTGTTACAACAACTTCTTTTTTAGCCATAACCACTCTACTCTCCCTCAATTTTAGTTACCACAACATGAAATGGAGATAACGAATATGAAAACCTACCATATCGTTATTATAATTATAGCACAACCATTTTTTTAAAACAACACAAATTAACGACTATTTTTCATAAAAAAACTATGTTATAATAATTAAAGAAATAATAGATTGGAGGTATTATGCAAAGAAGAAAAAAGATTCTTTTATTTTCAGCTTTATTCTTCTTAGTTGTTTGCTTTTACTTCATGCAAGAAACATATGCTAAATATGTAACAACTTCAGAAGGTAAAATAAATGCCAAAATAGCACGCTGGAACATAAAAGTTAATGAAACTGATATCAAAAACAATGCAAGTTTAGCTCAAGATATAATACCAACATTCGAAAAATCAGAAAATATTGCCGAAAACGTCATTGCTCCAACAATTAAAGGATATTTTGATTTAAATATTGATGCTTCTGCTGTTGATGTTTCCTTTACATATAATATTTTAATTGAAGAAAATGATTTAATCAGTGACTTTATTATAACTGGTTATCAAATCGGCGATAATCCAATCGTTAATCTAACTGATACAACCGAAATTACCAATGATATTCTTTTAGATGATACAAATCGTCTTCAAACTATTCGCATCTACTTTGAATGGTACGATGAAGATGATAACAAAATGGATAATGATGCAGATACTGCCGTAACTATAGATAATGACAATCTAACGCTTAACGTTAAACTTTCATTTACTCAAAAAAAATAAGTTCAACTCAAACGAACTTATTTTTTTATCCTTCAACTTGAACTATATTAACATCCAAAGTTATTTTTAAACATTTTTTATCTTTATTATCAGGATTGTTTTCAAATTCATAAGCCAATTGCCCATACTTTGTATCCAAAGCATCGTTTCCGGATTCATATGGCCAAACAACTTTAAATGATAAATCAACTCGACCTCCATTGCCATCTACTTCGTCAGCTGAAGAAGTAAATGTGACCTCAAAAGGATAATTATCTTTCAATATCTTTGTCAAATCAGCTGCAGTATAACCCTCTGGTCCCTCAATAGAATACGCTTCACCCAAAATTTCTATAGAATGTAATGTAAATGAAACACGGGCATTTAAATCACCATTATTAGTCAAAGAAACAGTTTCTTCATGCGAATTCATTCCTGGATACATATCATCCAAATTAAATTCTAATACGCCATCATTAGCTCCGTCAAAAGAAACATTCCACGCTTTAATCTCTGCTGAAATATCACTACTAACAATTTTATTATAGATAAACCAAGCGTAAGTATTGGCCGCCAAAGCAAAAAACAAAAGAAGAAGCATTTTGACTTTATGTCTTTTAATTAACAGAAATAAAATGTTCTTTTTTTTCTTTTTTTCTTCAGAAGCAACATTCATTTCAAGGTTTTCTGATTTTTCTTTGTCTTCTGGCATCAAAACCAATCCTTTCTACTTTCTAATCTTCATCACGTTCTTTTACTACTTTAACAATTTCAACAACTATTAAAAATGCTATTGGAAACGTTACAAAAATTAAAAGTTTTGTTAAATCATACGTTATATCTCCAATTATACTTAATATATAAAACTTATAAATAACCTTTCCTAAAATTTGATGTTCATAAACAATTGGATCCTCTACATTATTAGCAATACCTTTTGTATGAAATAATAACTCATTTTCCCCCTTTTCAATTTTTTCTACTCTATGGGTAATAATTAAATTCTTAACAGTAACATCTTCACCCTTATAAGTAACCGCATCACCAACTTTTATTTCCTCAATTGGTACTTTTTTTATAAGTAAAGTATCTCCAACTTTATAATTTGGAATCATACTTGAAGATGCAACAGTATAAATCTGATATCCGAAAAAATATCCACCTTTTGAAAATTTTTGAATACAAGTCAAAGTCAATAGTAGAAAAAGGAATATAAAAGCAATTGTTTCTAAAAAAAACACAATACCATTTACTATTTTATTATCAAATATTTTCTTCATATTTCCTAATTCAACTTTATATTATTAACTTTAGACAAGTACTTTTCTAAATGTTTTTTATATACTTTTTCAATTCCTTCAAATGTTGCATTATTTTTATATTTTACTATTGAATATTGTTGACCTATCAAATCTTTTATTTCATCTTCACTTAAGGTTGAATTTAAATCAATTATACGTTGTATGACTTGATTAATAACTTTTTCTTTAACATTTTTTACATCATATGCATCTTTATTTAAAGTACACAATGCTAGATAATCTAATAAGAAAGTATCATCAAATAATCCACGTAACATACCCTCTTCTTGATAATTTTTTTCATTATGAACACTTTTATCCTCATCACCAAAATGCTCTTGTAAATAATTCCATAAAGTAACAGCATATTGGAAATTAATATTTTTCAAGATTACGTTTGTTTTCTTAATTGGTGGCCTAACTAAAGCAACATGTGCTCGTTGTAAATCTTTAAATACAGCTGTACTTTTTAAGTCGATTATTCTTTGTGATAACTTATCAACACGTGTTGCTATATCTTCTCCATTTTTATTTCCATCATTCTTTTTAACATGCAAACTTGATTTCATTGAAATCTCTATAGCAACATGTTCATTTCCAACCATACTGGCCGCTTTATATTCAATCGACTTATCATCCTTTAAATGAGATGAATTCAATAACTTCTTTTTCTTAATTTCTAAGAAAGTTTCCATATTTACTATTAGAGTATAGATAAACCTATTTTCGTAAGTATCAAAACTCTCCTCCTTGTTAATATTAAGTATCTTCGAAGGTTTAACATCACCAGTTTTTTTATCAATATCTTGAATTAAATTTGTATTTCGAGCTAAATGTTTTATACTTTCTACAGTAATTTTTTTAGCTAACTCAACTTTTACAATCTCATCTTCATTTATAATGAAACGGTTAGGATTTCTTAAAATATTATCAATATATCTTACAGTACTTTCCATTATATCTAACCATTCAAAGTTAGCCTCCACTTTATCATAATGCAAATCAACTAACATATCAGATTTGACTTTTTTTAAAAAATTATTAATCCGTTGTTCATCTGCACTATGATATAAGGACGTAACAGTTAAATCTTCCATATCCTAACCACTCTCATTCTATGTTAATTTTTTCAATCTTAACAAATATTCAATACATTCATGCATTTTTCCTTTACCAAAATTATCATCAAGGAACTTTATGAAGCCATCTATTTCATCTCTAATGTAAGAGATATTTAATTGTTCAAATTTACGTAATATTTTTCTAGCAATAAAGTAATCAATACCATCAGTTTCTGTTCCACCACAAGCAACGTAAACAGGAACAAATTTTTTCATATGAGCTACAATACGATTACCAAAAGCTATACGGAAATGTTTAATAACATAATCATCCATCTTATCAATTTTAGTTAATGATTCTTCTGATATTTGGTTATCATTCATTGCTGAATCAAATAACTTTCTTAAATAAGAATAATTAATATCCATTGCTGGTGTTTGAATTGGTTCAAAAACTTGACCTTTATCATTAATATCAATTGGCATAGCACGGTCGTACACTTTATCTGTAACCATAAATGTTGAATCATCGTTGTTAATTGTTCCAATATACCAAACATTAGGTGATATTTTTAACTTACCACCATTTAAACGTTTAGGATCAGTTTTCCAAGGACTAGGAACCAATTCAACAATCCACTCATCTTCACTAGGCATTTCCAAAATAGATAACATTTCTGCAAAGTAATACTCAACACGAGAAATGTTCATTTCATCCAAAATTACCGTATAAATATCATCAGTGTATCCTGCTAAATAGATTTCTTTTAAAACTTCTGTTTCATTAAATTTCTTAGTAAATTCATTGAAATAACCAAATAGTTCGGTACGATCTCTCCATGATGGTTGAACAGAAGCAACACATGAATCATGCTTCAAAAATTTTCCCCAAGCGTAAGCAAGTGATGTTTTACCTGTACCAGAAATACCTTGTAAAATTACTAACTTTGTACTTGCTAACGCTGAAATAAATAATCTAATCAAGTCTGAATGATAATAAAGTCTTAATTCTGAAGCAGCAAAATTTCTAAAGTATTCTACTAATTCACTTAAAGTAAATGTATTATTATAATTAACAATCTTAAAGTCTTTAAATTCTTCATCAATCATTGCTAATTTAGGGAAACGAGAATCTTGAGCATTTGTTAAGGTTTCTTCCTCTTTAGTTTCTTCAACGTTATTCTCTTCTTCATCAGTTGGTTTCAAACCAAGCTGCGAAACTTTCATTGCATAAAGTTCATCTTTTTCTTTCATCAAATCACGGACTTTTTTATGTAAGTCAGCCAATTCCTCTAACATTGATTCTTGTTCAACTAATGTCTTTCTAAAACGTAAATATTTTCTAATTATAAAATAAACAAATAAAATAATTAAAGCTAAAACTAAAAATGTAACAACAATTGCCAAAACAACCATTACCCATTCGCCACCACTAAAATCAGCACTATAATCTTTAATTAACATTGCATATTCTTTAATATTAAACATTTGCAAAATTCCTAAAAACAACTCTTTTACGCCATATACAACTCCGCCAACTAGTTGATTTAAGAATTCATACAAGAATCTGACATAAGTATTCATACTACATCACTCCGTCTACTATAACTATTCTATCTTTTATTTTACCATCTTTTAACATATCTTTGTAATAATATTTATCTTTTTCCATAAAAATCTTTTCAAAAGTTACCAAATACTCTACGTTATCAGAGCAAAAATCAAAAGATTCATCAAGATAAATAGAAAAAACAAAACCAGCTCTCATTAACTCTAGAATATAAGTTCGATATCTTTTAAAACATTTAAAATCAATAATTAAACGTATTTTATCTAACATAAATTCATTATCTATAACCCCTAATAATCTATTTAATTTTGTTTTTTTCTCTAAAATAGAACTAGGGAAATCAATATAATATTTCTTATCATAGTTACAATTTAATAATTCATTTAAAACATCTATTGCTAACAAATTATAGCCAATTAATAAAGTATCTTCTAAAATAACATCTTTTTGAGCCACTTTTAAAATAGCATCTTCACTATATAAAGAAGGGAACTTTATTTTGTTCTTTACCAAAACATATAACATATTATTGTTTTTAGCTATTTTAGAAATGCTCAAATAAAATACATCACTATTAAAAGAATCTAAAAAGTCTTTACGTTTTTTTATATCTTCACGTAAACAAGTATTAAATTTTTCAATAAAATCATCATCAACCAAACCAAAATACCTTTTTCGTAATTCACTAATATCATTAACAGCTTTCTTTTGATTTTCTAGAAAATATAGTTGTTCCAAAGCGGGAACTCTTTTATATACACTAACTAAAAAAGCAATATAATTTTTATTATCATCATTGCGTAACTCTAGCGCCTTTTGATTTATAACAAGATTCAATCTTTTAGTTAAATTAGGTACTTCACCTTCTTCTGTATAAGAAGTGTATCTAGTATTCAAGTAAACTTCCGTAAACGGTTCTACTAATTCTTTCTTATATTTACTTTCCAAAATTAATTTCATATAATTATTTATTACTTTTTTATTATAGCTAACATATTCATCCATAATATTAACCATTATCTTCACCTCTATTCAGCATTAAAACTAATAACTGGAACATCACTTTCTCCAAGTGGATAAGTATTATCTTCTTCAACATTAATTTTATAAAATTTTACTATAGTACTAGCCATTGGATCCATCGCAAATTTAAGTTCTTTTACATAATTAAATCCATCAATCGAGCTTACTTTAGTTCCCTTGTTATTTAAATAATTTCCATTCGTCATATCTAGTCGATACTTGCTAGGATCAAAATCTAAAGTGACTTCCGCTCCTGAGCATTTAGCTTTATCCGCTGCCGATAACTGCTCATATACAGCCGTTCCAATGTTATCATTTACTTTATAACTACCAAAAGCTTCCCTAACAACATAGTTTTCTAAGCCATTAGTAATCAAAACATTTAAATAAGGCTGATATGCTTCATCTTCTATCGAATAATTTATATTATAATAGCCAACTACAAAGGTAAAAGAAGCACTTAATTTTTTCTCATATGGTTCATTTGCCACAGCTGTAACCGTAATTGTGACACTATCTCCTTCTTTAAATAAAGCTGTTGGATGCATTGTTGCAATAAAAGAAGTTTTATTATTACCACCACTATTAGTTCCTTTAATAATTCCCGTATTATTATTAATAGTACAAGAAGCTCCAGATGTTGCCGTACAACTCAAATCATACTTAATATCAATATCCACACCTTTTAAATCATTTGCTAAACTATTTAATTCAATGTTAACATCATAATCATCAGTTCCAGACCAATAATTAATGACAAACTTTTTTCCATCTTCTGTTAATTTATTACTATTAAAATAAAATTCCTGAGTTTTTGAAAGATAATTATCTATTATATTTTTTACATAACGACCAAAATTAGTTAAAAAGAAAAGCCCTAAACAACTACCTAAAACAATTGAACAAACTCTTATTTTTTTATGATTCTTAAAAAACAAGAAAAATTTATCTCTTTTTTTACTCACTTTTTGTTTTTCCATTGAGGCTTCCTCCTTTAACTAATCTATTATTTGACGAGATTCAACATTAACTTGAACACTTTCTACTAAATCTTGATATATACTCGAATTATACTTTTTAGGAAAATAAATTAATAAAGTATAATCATTTTTTTCATCTTTATCATAATCAAAAATAACAGAATCAGTAGTCATAACTCTAAATTTAGTACCATCATCATCAGTCGTTATTTCATCAACTTTTATAATATTTTCACCAGTTTCACATAAATTCAAATTATTTACACATAACTTATATTCTAATGGAATATTAGTCGTTGCAATAATTTTCAAATCATACTCTAACCTTGTTTCAGTTCTATTTTTACCATCACTATTATAAATAGAAAATGTATATTTATAAGGTTCACTTCTAGGTACCATATTATCTAAAACTATATCTAAATTATTATCCTGTGATAAAGCATATAAAGCAACATTTAAACTTGTCTCAGATGTTGCTTTCGAAGTAAAACGAGCATTAGAAGTATTAAAGATTGCTAATATCGCCAATAAGTCAATAAGTAAAAATATAATTATAAAAGTATATTTTCTTTTTTCATTCTTCCTTTTCTTCACTACTCAAAACCTCTTTCTTATCGTCGCTTAATGCTAAATCAAATAAAACTAGAGAAATAAATGCAGTTATAAACACCACTGGTGTTTTCAAAACCTTAAAATATATGCCATATTCATGACCAATAAAGACAACTTTTCCAATTACTTCCTTACAAGTTATCATATTATCATTATCATTGTTAGCATCACCTTTAGTTAATATCCTATCTTGGGCGATTGTAAGAACTCTATGTGTTATTATTGTATCATTTACTTTAAATGTTATAATATCTCCTTCTGAAATATCTTTAGTTAATTTAATTAAAACATAATCATTAACATTTATCGTATCTGCCATACTTCCCGATGTAACTTCCATAAAAGTATACCCAAAATAATTAGCATAATCTTTTTTTAATATTTTTAACTGCCAAAAATTATAAACTACTACAACGAGTAACAAAAAAGCAATAAATATCAAAAATGATAAAAAGCCTTGAAATATTTTTTTTATAACCTTTAAACATTTACCACTTCTCTGTCCCATCTTTTTCACTTCCTACTATCAAGAAACATATTGTGTTGCTGTTACAACAACTGGAATTTCTAAATCAGGATTTTCACGTGTTCCTATTTCACTATCAACATCATTATTATTTTCATCATTTATCCATGTTATTGTAAAATCAATTGTAACTTTAGATTTAGCATTATAAGGAATTATTCCTTGATAAACACCATCAGCAATTTCCTTAAATTCACCACTTCCACTTACTTTATCAACACTTGCTATTTTTAACATATCATTACCAAATTTACTATCATCAACTTCTATTGTATAAATTACTGAAACCTCTGTATCTGTAGCATCTATTGTTAAAGAAAATGTTCCAGAAGTTCCTGGAGCTATCGTACCAGGTTTCTTATTCAATGTATCACTATATGCTAAATCATTAATTACAAACTTATCAGTTACTCCATCTGAAATATTAGTATCATTTATTAAAATATTCCATTTAGCAACATCCGTATTAACTTCCCCATCTATTTCACTATGAAATAACCCAAAAGTACTAGCCACTCCAAAAATAAATAATACTAAGAAAGACAATAATCCTAATATTAATATTTTTTTATTCATCCTTAACCTCATTTTTTATTTCAATAACCTCAATAATAATCATATAAACTTCATAAATAACTACCATCATTGTTGGTAAAATAATTAGTAGTAAAAAACCCCATTTAGACTCAAGTACTCTCAATACTCCACCAACACCTCTAAATACTTTAGGATCTTTACCTATATAATAATCTGTATAAACATTATGATTGCCGTCTATTTTAAAAGTATATGTACCATTTGCATGTTTTTCTGTATCTCTTACAACAGCATAATTAACAGTATAATTTAATGAAGCATTATAAAAAAAGATACTATCTCCTTCTTTAACAGAACTACCATCATCTTTTGTAACTACCAACAAATCATTTTTTTTATAATTATCACCTAAATCATCACTAAGTAAAAGCAAAGATTTATTTCCAAAAATTGTTATTCTATAATCATTAAAATTTAATAAACAAATTGTTACAAAAATAGCCAATATTACATACAATATTCCTACTACCATCAAACATATTTTCCCAAAAGATTTTACTACACTACTCATATATTATCACCATACTAACTTTATCATATTTATTCAATTATTTCAACGAAAAAGACCAACTCAGTTGGCCTTCTCCTTTGCGTCAATAATTTTTTTACTTTCAAATAATTCTAAGATAAAATTAATATCTAAACCTAAACTTTCTAAATAATAATTGTTAATTATAACATTTAAATCTTTTAATAAATTATCAATATTATCTAAAGTTAAATCATCTTTATTAGTATTTATATTAAGTAATTTATAATGATCACTTATCATCAATGCAATATCTGTATCTGCTATAAATTTAACATTTTTCAAAACATTTAAATTAGGATTATTTAAAAACATATCAAACTCTTTAACATTTTGCTTTATTATATCAATATCCATTGATTCATCAGTTGTTTTAATACATTTACGTAAATATCCTTTAAATGACAAAACAAACTTAAAGACATCAAATATTGACGAAGTATCCGTAAGTTCTTCATTCATTTTTTTATAAATAAATTCATTATCATATTCATTATATTTATTATCAAGTTCTTTAATTTTTTCATTAATTTCTACATATACTTGATCTAAATTAATTTTCTTCTTAAAAATAAAGAATGATTTTTTGGATGCACTTTTAACTTTATCATTTAATTTAACTAATTCTTCTATAATACTATTAATATCTTTTTCTATTTTGGCACAATTATCTAAGTGAGAACTACGTTCAGCATATTTTTTCTTTACATCATCCAAAATATAAGTGTACTTTAAGAAATTCTTATATTCATCTAAATTATAATAAAATTTTTTAAAGTCATCATTCATATTCTTAGCTTCACTTATTTTAACATTATCACCTAAGAATTTAGAATAACATTTATCAACATTAACTTTACTATATTCATTTAAAATTAATGTTCCATTCATAAATTTACTTATTATTGCTGAACCATCATAATTTTCTAAAAATAATAATTCTTTTTCTAAATTATCTTTTTTTATTAAGTAATCATTAAAGTTCAAATTATCTTTTAAAGCTTCACGTTTTTTATCACTTAAATATTGTTCAAATTTTTTAATATTTTTATTAAAAAGAATACGTAAACACATTTCTATATGTAAAATAACATCCGGACATTTCCAATGTAAATCTTCAAAAATATCTTTCATTCTTTCAATATCATCATCTTGTAATAATTCGTGAATATAATATCTAGCATAACTACTATAAATAAAATCTTCTTCTGTTAACTCAATATCGACTAAGCTAAAACTATCAAAAACTTTTTTTATATCATTATTAACTGTTGCTAAATCATTTTTAAAAAAATGATTCAAACTATACAAGATATTATCAAGTCCTAATTTTTCATAAGCTGTATTTATTGGATTATAAAGACTCAAATCTTTATAATCCAATAAATCTTTTTTCAATTGATTAATTTTAGAACTAGGTTCCATATTTAAATACTTTGAAGAACGTTTCTTTATTTCTTGATATAACTGATCTTTATAACCTGAATATTCATCCTTTAATTCAGCTACTTTAGCTTTATATAATTTTAAATTTTTCTGATTATTAATAGGCATGCTGGCAAGTACATCCTTATGTACTTGCACATCATGCGTAAAATCTTCCATACGTTTAATACCCATTATTTTTTCCTCGTTTCTACTTCAGTATTTTCTTCCACTTCTAGAAATTCTACGAATTCAGAAACAGCATTATATAAATCAATCAGTTCTTCAAAAGTTAATTCATTCAAATCAACTTCCATAAATATCAACTCCTATTCTAAAATTCTTATTCTATTAAAATTATATCACATATCTCTTATTATTAAATATCTATAAACACTACCAATATAATTTCCATCATCATATACACTAAAGACTATACGATATGTTCCACTCTTTAACCCTGTATCTTTTAATGTTAAACTATAATCCATTTGTTCTGGAACACTATCTTTAGAAATATAATACTCATATTTCTCAGTATCAGCCATTTCTAAAGAATCAGTTACATAATCAGCTAAATCAACATTTTCATATGACATCTCATATGCATCATCTTTTGATGTGTAACTTCTTCTTTGTAAAGACACTCTAAAATCTGGATTTGTTAAACCAGATGAGGCAACAATATGGAAATCTATCTTATTATCACCATTTTTATCAGCTCCAGTTGTTTTATCATGCGTTACCATGACATCTTCTGATTTAACATCTAAACCAAATTGATTATTTTTAATTAAAACATTTAATAATAAAGGTTCACTTTTTTTATTACTACTATAAATACCATCATATGATCCAAACGTTTCAATTTTAATAGTATACTCTCCACTAGTTAAATTAGAATTAGCTGTATTAATAGTCAACTTAGAATTTACATTAGATACTTTTCCAGCTAATGGAATTCTTACAATACCATGAGTTTGTGGATAATAATCTTTACCATTTAATGTAAATGTCACACCAAGTAAACTACTTCCATCTAACATATTGCCATCCTTATCATAAATAGATATAGTTGAACCTAGTTTATATTCATCATAAGTTGAATCATATATATCAACATCATCAACAGAAGCTTGAGTATACTTAGTTTGTAAATTAATCAAAGCACTATCACCAACATATAAAACATTTGTTGATAAAGTCCCTTCCATTGTCAAAAGAGCATCCTTATCCGTATAAATTTTATATTCCATATTAGCTGCTTGAGATGATTTTGGTGCCAAAATTACTCGATCATTCTTATTTCTTAATTCCAAATAAAATTTGGACTGTACATTATTAACTACATTACCATTAGCAAAATCTAACATAAAGATAAATTCTTCTGCTGCACAACCATTATCAGAACTAGAACTGCCAGCATGATAATACTTCTCATTATGAACACTATCGTTATAATTGTTATCACTACTCATACTAGCCATTTTAACAAAATCGGAAAGCCTATAAGATACTTCATTCTGCTGACTATATTCCTCTAACTTCTTCTTATATCTATCTTCATCAATTGTATAGTAATAATATTCATTTTCTGTTAAATCCAACATTGTAATTGTTGTTCCAACTGGATAAACATAATCAGAAACTAAAGCTCTATAACTACCTTCAGGATATATCTTTTCTTTACTCCATTGCTCATCATTAGCATCAAGACCGTTTAAGTCAACAAACAAGTTATGATAAATACTTAACGCTCCGTTAGAAGAAATATTCGTTTTCATTTGAGGGAAAACATCATATTTTTTACCAGGTGTAATAGCAGATGAATATCCTTGATCACTATCTTTTCTAATAAATAAACGAACTTTAACTTCAATATAACTAATTGTCACATCCAAATCATCATCTGGATTAGGTGTTTCTGCAGTCATTTTTATACTTACATATCCTAAATTTCTTTCACTTTCGTCTTCTTCTAAACGAATATTTTTTGAATAATATAAATAGAAAGACAAAGTCGGTGGATTACCATTAGAATCTTTTTGATATTCCGTTGTTCCATCATAAAGTGGTGCACTTGTATATAAGTCTGTCATCCCTACATTTTTCCACCCAGAATCACTCGTTCCAAAAGACAAACCAAAAGTTGTATCAGCTATTTCACTACTGTCAGCAACCATTTTAATATTTTCTTTAGGAACCAATTTTATATTTGAATTTAATTCATTATATTGTACAGAATTTATAGTTAATTTCATATCTGCATTAGATGACTGACGATCAAGAGCAGCATTTTTAACTCCTTCTGTTGTCAATTCAGACGCATATAATTTAACTTCATAATCAGTTAGTTGAACACCAATTGCCCAATAATAATTCTTGGCATTCTCTGGTGTAACCCCAACATAATTAACATTTAATTCTGTACTATTATCTTCAACAAAATTAGAATAATAACCATCAACGGTTATATCATGATTAGTATAATGTTTACCATAAACATAAGTTCCAGAATACTTCAACAACTCAATAACATCATTATCTAATGTATCACCTGTCTGATATTTTGTATCATAAATACCTTTCTTGAAAGACGTTGCATTACCATCTACTGGAACATACATTCCTAAAAAAGTCATTCCTGAAACATTACCAGCATTTTCAGGTAATAAGTCAGCACCAGTTAAAACATTTAACTTCTTATCCATTGCCATATAAATCTTATTATCGCCTTTTTTAGAAGTTATTTTTCCAGCATCATCAATTTTAACATATTCTTTTTGGATATCATCTTTATCATCATAATATCCACTATAAATACCATGCGTTTCATTTGCACCTTGTTTCAAATACATTTCCGTTGAATCTAACATATACAAATTATTAGCTATCTTACTTAATGAGTAAATATAATCAGGTCTTGGTAATGTACGATCTGTTGTTCCGAGTAACTGAATATGACAATTCTTCAAATATACATTATCTGTTCTTTGAATTGAAGTAAATGTCTGTATCTTATCTTCACTACCTAAATTAGTTATATAAATATCTGAAGTACCTTTTGAACTTGAAGCATTACCTGAACCAAATATTGAACCTGTAAAATCAATTTCATAATCAGTTGCATCAAGAGAAACTTCAATTCCCTTAGTAACACTCTTAAAATCAAATGTATAGTTATCATTATTTTCAGTTTTAGATTCACCACCACCAAAAATAGTTCCACCTATATTGATCTTTTTATCATATTTATAATCACTTAAAGTAATATTAGAAGCATTATTTTCACCAATATTTACAAAAGTATATCCATAAACAATTGATGTATTAGCACCACCATAAACATTCTTTTTAACTGTTCCACCTAGGAAATTAACAATACTACTAGCACTATCAGTTTCTAAAAGACCTGTTTGAGCAGAATTACCACTACCAAACAAACTTCCATTGATGTCACCATTTGCTAAAGTTATTTTTGTTACCTTAGCTACATTAGCAGCATTACCACCACCAAAGGCATTTTGTAAAATAGTACCTCCTTTAATAGAAATATCCGTACTATCATTAACAACTCCTCCAGTACTATTTCCACCACCAAAGGCCGAGCCATTTATCGTTCCACCCTCAATAGAAACCTTTGTATTATTTGTAACAGCATCATTACCGCCACCATATAAATTTTCTAAAATAGTACCTTTCTTAACTAATACATTAGCATTAGTTGTTTCACCACCAGCATTATTTCCACCATAAACATTTTTAACCGTTCCATCGATGAATTGAACATTAGAAGTGGTAGTTCGTCCACTTTCATTATTACCACCATATACAGAATCAACATTCATATCAGCTACTTTAAATGTTGGTTTTACAAAATCAGTAGTACCAGAATTATCATCACCCTTATTTCCACCATCATCAGGTTCAGGATTTTTATTAAGATCTTTTGGATCAACATTTTCCTTCATATCAATTCTTAACGAGAATTTTCTCTTGTTAAAGAAAATTTGAAAACTGCCTAAATCAGTTGTTGAATTAGCATTGATTGTATAAGCTGAATTCCAACCACACCAAGCTTGTGAAGTATTACATGCACCATTAGATTCGTACAAATAACCATTTGTTCTATTAAGTAAAATCTTTGGATAATAATATAATGACGTATTTTCACCAATATAATAATTAGATGAACCTAATAAAACAATATTATAACTTGTTATATTAACATTATAAGGATTTTCTACTTTTAATGATACATTCCCAGTATATGTATACCCACATGACATACTTACACTTTCATTATTAGGATCACACATTCTATTAAATGAAATATTTTTTATTTCATAAATAAACTTTACATCTTTATATTGATATGTGCTTTCAAAAGTTCCTCCACCATCAGTATCAGTTCCTGTATCAGTACTACTTCCTCCAGATGAACCACTATCACCACCAGGTGAACTACCATCATCTGTTGAAGCTTTAGCACTTGGATCAACATAAACATTGGTTTTTAAAACATTATCACCTTTAAAAGAGCCACCAAATACACGATCAACATTTCCACCATGGACATAAACATTAGTTTCTGCTGACGAACCATTTTCCCCAGAACCATAGACATCTGCAATAGTTCCTTTATAAATATCAACATTTGTTGTTGGTGAATCAACTGACTTTCCACCACCATAAACACTATTTATTTTAGCAGTCGCATCATTACCAACTTCTACATTAGTTGTTGTTGTTTCACCACCGGCATTATTTCCACCATAAACATTTACTACACTACCATCTGTTATGTAAACATTGGATTCAACAACTGTGCCTCCACTATTTGAACCACCAAACAAATTAGCAATTGTTCCAGACTTTAAATGTACTATTGTTTTCTCTAAAACACCAGCAGCTTCACCACCACCATAAACATTTGTTGTATCTTTTTTATAACCATTTATTGATACCAAAGTATCATTACAACTTGTAGCTTCACCTTTTCCACAGCCATAAACATTATTTAAAGAGCCACCTTTCATAGAAACATAGGCTGAAGTCGTTTGACCACCAGCATTATTTCCACCATAAACATTAGTAGCTGTTCCATCTTCTAAATAAACATTTGTCTTGTTTACGGTACCTGACTGATTAGAACCACCAAAAATATTTTCGACAGTTGAACCTTGTTCATAAATTTTTGTTGTGTCAAAACCAGTTAAATTAGATCCACCAAAAGCATTTGTAACACTTCCACCTTTTAAATAAACTGTTGAACCCATACTAGCAGTTCCATTTGCATCATTTCCACCAAAAAGGTTCGTAATTGTTCCACCATTAACTGTAACAGTTATTGGACCATATATTGGCGGTGAAACAGCTTGATCACCCTTAGAGCCACCATAAACATTTGTAATAGTTCCAGAATTAATAATTACATCAACTGTTCTTTGAGTTGTATCACTTGAAGCTTCCTCAGCACCATTCGTAACACCCAAAGCACTTCCACCATAAACATTTTCTGCAGTAAAATCACCATTAACATTAATTTTTACACTACCTGAAACATAAGTATTTTTACCATATCCAGCGCCAAAAACACTATTAGTAACAGAACCAGCTTTAGCGTTAATATTAACATTTGCATAAACCGTTCCACCATTATCAGATCCACCATAAACAGAATCTAAAATAGTTCCACCATTTAAATTAATATTAATTGTATGTGCTTCTACACCAAATGTTTCTTCTACATCATTAGGCAAATGCCAACGCCCATCAGTAAATCCTGGCGAATCAAAATCAACTAGATAATATGGGCAATAACCATTAGGACAAGTACCTGCATCATAAATATTCGTATCAACTCCAGGCGGAATAATTTGGTAAGCAACATAACAACGTCCGTTTTTATAACTGATACTATCTGTACTACAAACTTCGCCATCTTTAACAGCTTTTGCTTCAGAAGCATCATCATTCCAATGATAAACTTGGTAAGTATACTTAGTCCAACTACCATTCCCTTCTCCTACATAAGAATTATTATTACTATTATTATAAGCTAAAACGTCATCATTAATTAATGAACAAGTTCCAGACGCTTCACATTTTTGTGCTGCTTTACCATTATATAAGAAATAAGAATAAGTACTAGGAATTGTATCACCAGCATTATAGGTAAGACTTCCCATATAATAATAAACACTGGCTTTATTTACATACTGCGCATCACCAAGCATACCAGAACCATTTTCTTTAGAGGAACCGAAAATACTACCTTCTATCGTTCCATTAAGAACATCAATATTGGTTTCTGTTCCTTCTTTGTCCATTTTTCCTGTACTACCGTAGTTCCCACCACCGTAGACATTTCCTTTTATATCTCCACCATTAATAATTACATGAGCACTATTAACATTTCCTAAAGAACTATAGTCAATATTACCTTGATTAGGACGACCAGCTCCCGCTCCATAAACATTACCAGGAATAGCATTATAAAGATTATTAGTTGCATCACCAATAGTAGCATCGCCGCCAACATAGATAAGTGTATCGCCATATAACTGACCATCATCTTGACTACCCTGAAATGAATTAGATCCACCAAAAATATTATGGTTAATCGTTCCACCAGTTACTGAAACAATTCTATTACCATAAGTTAAAGAACGTCCAGCACCTCCAACAATTGTATCAACAACTCCACCAGTCATATAAATACCTATAACATTACCAACATTATTATCAGCAGTAATGCAAGGACCACCATTAATTGTATAAATACGACCGCCTTCAATTTTCAAAGTTCTAAAAGAATTCGAGCTACCTCCAGCAATTCCTCCTACATAAATACCATAGGTATAATAATCTACATAATACGTGCTTTTATCACCATTAATCATTCTATTACCCATTGTTCCACTTTTTACTATCATTTGAGATGTAGGAGCAGCTAAAGTACTATTATGATTTCCACGATCTGAAGCTAAAGCTTGAAATTCAACTATCAAATTATTATTATTATTAGTTACACGATCATAATCTGAACCATACTGTGAAATTAAACTTTCATTTGTTCCATTAGATGTCGCCATTGTTTTCAAGTATGTATAATGTCCGCTTTCTACAATAACTTTATTTTTTTTATTAGATCCATTACTATTACCAGGTACAACACCATAGGCAACCATATTACTAGTTGTATTACCATCAACTCCACGACCTATTTTCAAATTATAATAATTTGCATTAATATAACTATTAGTAGGCCTATCATCATCGTTGTACATTCTCAATCCACTAAATTTAAGATTTTCTATAACCATATCATCATTAGCAGTTAACGTACCACTTGTCGTCAAAGTTACATTATTATTTCCTTTACCATCATAGTTACCACTTACCGTATAAGGAACAGATAATGATAATCCGTTTAAACTCAAACCATTTCCACTCGATAAACTAAGAATATTTAAATCTCTTGTTACTAAATAATAATAATTTTCAACATTATTTACCGATACTTCCTTTTCTTCATAAACTAATTGCTGTTCACCAGCATCATTAGTTTCATACACTTTATTACCATCAGCATCTAATTTTGGTGTTAAAATCTTACAATTTTTCCATTTATCAATAGAAGTTGTACAGACATTTTCATCATAACCATCAGCGTATTTTTCATCATTTTTCAAATTATATGTAACTGTTTCCGTTTCACCACTTTGAATAAGTTTATAAACGGTCATATTATAATAACAATTTGTCTCACTACAACTTATACCTTTATCATTGTAGTATAAATCACTATTATTAGAAGTATAGTTAGTCTTATAATAATATCCTCCCATTGAATCATCATCATTAGCCTTATAATTTTCATAACCTACTATTGTATCTTCATATCCTAAAATAGTATTTTTATCTACTACAATATCAAAATCATTATCTGTTGTTTCTCTAATATTTTGATAATAATCGCCATACGCTAAGTCTCCTACATAATAGTTCTCAGAAGTATTATAAGCATAATTAGTATCAACCAATTTCCAATATTGACAACCATTACGATTATTACATCTATAATAACCATTTGTACCATAATTACTATTATTCTTAATCGTAATACCGGTATAATACTGATTACGTCTCGCTGATTCTCTCGTAAAATAATAAACACCTGATTTAAAATAATAATTTTTAGCATAAACAGGTTCTCTTTGGATTATAGGTGTCCTTTTAACTTGTTGCATACTTTTATCATCAAAATCTCTAGCATCACTAATTGAAGTTCTTACATCAGCTTCAACCCAGCTAGCTCTTAAATTTATAGTTACCTTATAATTGCCATCAGCATCCTTACTATCTGGTCTATTTAAAGTAACATATCTTAAATAATAGTTATCATCATATGAAAAAGTCAAATCAGAGCAAGATATTCCATCAGTTGCTTCTTTATCACAAACCCAGCCATTAAATCCATAATTAGTAGGACGAGCCGTAAAAGGATTATCAATCAATTCAATTTTAACCTTATTATTAACAATCGGATAATATTTATAATAAACAAATTTACTTTGTTTTTCTGTACTTGAGACATTACCAACTAACGAAGGTTTATTTACATCTCTTCCATCATAAACAATTTTAACAGCTACTAAACTATTTTGATTATATTTATTAGTATTTTTCCCTGGTAAAACGGTCTTACTTGTCACTTCTGTATAATTAAGGCCGTTATAATAATTCCAATCAGAATCTAAATCATTTACATAAACAGTATCTCCCGAAATACTAGAAGCAGTATAAGAACTTCCATTTACTCGTGCTGCAAATATTCGATATAAAGAAATAGAAGAGATGGTAACTATTGCTAATAAACTGCATAGAATTAACATTCTTTTTTTGGAAATTTTACGAATTTTCAATTTGAACATCTTACTTCACTTCCACTCCACGAGTATTATTTTTCATTATCAATGATACCACATTTACACAAAAAAAGAAACAACCTTATTAATTGTTTCTTATAATAATTTCATCATTTTTTAAATCCAAAATAATTGTTGAGTTATCTTTGATTGTTCCATTAATTAAAGCCATTGCTATTATTGTTTCAATCTTTTCTGCAACATATCGTTTAATAGGTCTAGCTCCATAATTTTCATCATACGAATTATTAATTATATAATCCTTAACTTCATCTGTTAAAGTGATTTTTATCTTACGATCTCTTAATCTATATTCAATCTCACTTATAATTTTATCAAGTATTTTATAAACAACATCTTTACCTAAACTATTAAAGTAAATGATTTCATCAATTCTATTCAAGAATTCTGGTTTAAAAGTCTTTCTAAGTTCTTTATTAATCAATTCATCTTTATTACTTAAATTTTCTAGTATATATTCACTACCTAAATTACTTGTCATAATAATAATCGTATTTTTAAAATCAACAGTACGTCCCTGACTATCAGTAATTCTTCCATCATCTAAGATTTGCAATAAAATATTAAAGACATCAGGGTGAGCTTTTTCAATTTCATCAAACAAAACAATAGAATAAGGATTACGTCTTACTGCTTCAGTTAATTGACCACCCTCCTCATATCCAACATAACCAGGTGCTGCTCCAATTAATCTTGAAACATTAAAACTTTCCATATATTCACTCATATCAATTCTTATCATATGACGTTCATCATCAAATAACTCATAAGCTAAAGTCTTAGCTACTTCTGTTTTACCAACACCTGTTGGACCTAAAAACAAGAATGAACCAATTGGACGATTCGGATCTTTAATACCTGCCCTACTTCTAATAATAGCATTACTAACTAAATGTAAGGCATTATCTTGACCAATAACACGTTCTTTCATCTTATTTTCCAAGTTAAGTAATTTTTCTTTTTCGCCTTCAACCAACTTAGAAACTGGTACATTAGTCCATTTAGAGATAATACTAGCTATATCATCTTCAGAAACTGTATCACTAATTAAAACATTTTTATTATTCTTTCTCAAATTTTCTAACTCATCTTCTAATTTAGGAATATCTCCATGACGTAAACGAGCAGCTGTTTCCAAATCATAAGTATTTTCAGCTTCTTTTAATCTATAACGACAATTTTCAAGTTTTTTCTTTGTTTCACTAATTTTTTGATTAGCTTCCTTTTCTTTTTGAAAATCATCTTTTAATTTATTTTCTTTTAATTTTAGTTCATATAACTCTTTATCTAACTCTTCCAAACGAGCTTTGCTAGATTCATCTTTTTCTTTTTTTAACGATTGTCTTTCAACTTCAAGTAACATAATCTTTCTTGTTAAACGATCTAAACTTACTGGAACACTATCCATTTCTACTTTTATTGTCGCACATGCTTCATCTATTAAATCAATGGCTTTATCTGGTAAGAAACGATCTGTAATATATCGATCAGACAAAGTAGCGGCTGCTATAATAGCTCTATCTTTGATATTAACTCCATGATGTACTTCAAATCTTTCTTTTAAACCACGTAAAATTGCAATTGTATCTTCAACACTTGGCGCTTTAACAATAATCTTTTGAAAACGTCTTTCCAAAGCGCCATCCTTTTCAATAAATTTACGATATTCATTCAAAGTAGTTGCTCCAATACATTTTATTTCGCCACGTGCTAACATAGGTTTTAACATATTACCTACATTCATTGTTCCCTCAGTACCATCGCCAACAATCATATGTATTTCATCTATAAACATAATGATTTGACCATCGCTATCTTTTATCTTTTTTAAAACAGCTTTTAATCTCTCTTCAAATTCACCACGATATTTAGCACCAGCAACTAATGCTGCTAAATCTAATTCCCACAATGTTTTATTTTTTAAGCTATCTGGAACATCACCATTCATAATTCGTAAGGCAAGTCCCTCAACAATAGCTGTTTTACCAACACCAGGTTCTCCTATTAAAACTGGATTGTTCTTTGTTTTACGTGACAAAATTCTCGTAATACTACGAATCTCCTCATCACGTCCAATAACTGGATCTATTTTATTGGCTTTCGCTAAAGCCGTTATATCTCGACCGTATTTTTCTAATACGTTTTCTTGTTCTTCTTGTGGCATATTATATCCATAATTCATATTTTATCCCTCCAATCGTTTCACATTATATCACACAAATTAGCACTCGTCAATATAGAGTGCTAATTATAATTTTTTAATTTTAATATATATTAATTACAACAAACTTTTTTATGATATAATAAACAAAAAATAGGAGGAATAAAAATGAATGAAGAAACAAAAGACCGAAAAAAGAAAAAATTACCCAAGAAACAAATAATTACCTTTATTTTAGTTCTATTTATATTCATAATTGGTATTAGTATTGCCATTTTGAGTACTAAAAGTCGTGAAAAGAAGGAAAAAGATGCCATCCAAGAAGAAAAAAATATTATTGCCAAGGCATCTACATACGCCAATGATTTTGATGGAATTGTTACTTTATTAAAAAATTACTACTATAATAATTCTCTAGCTCAAGCTGATAACATTTCATATTGGTATATTGATGAAATATATTATATCGGTAAATATAAAGGTAGCGATACAGAATATTTCAAAATAACCGGTTATTATAAGTGTAATGATAATCAAAACACTTGTTTAAATAATACTTCTAGTGCTCAACCTAATAAAAATAATGAATATAATTTTAAAATTTATGCTGGTATAAGCAATAAAGAAGTTCAAAATCTTCAAGATAAAATGAAAAAAGAAAATTTTGTCACCAAAGAAGAATATATCAGAAACAAATCTAAATTATCAATAGATGTGGGTTCTGAATTAATGAATTACTATTATGATTCTGATAATGCTAATTCAGATCGATTAACTGCTTGGACAGTCGAAACTCAATATGAAAAAACAATTGATAATAAAATATATTATTTAGTAACAAGTTCCTTTAGTTGCAAAGATAATACTTCTAGTTGCATAAACTTACAACAACCATTAACTAAAAATCAATATGATGAATACGACTTCAAACTAAGTGTAATTGGTACTGCTAACAAAGACAACTTTACCTTAGAAAGTGTTAATGAAATAATGTAAAAAAAGTTCTTTTTTTCAAGAACTTTTTTTATTTTACTACTATATTAACAATTCTTCCTTTAACAACAATTACCTTAAGTATTTCTCTACCTTCTGTAAACTTAATTACATTAGCTTCGCGTAAAGCTTTTCCTTTAATTGATTCTTCATCTTCATCAATAGAGACATTAATTGTTGCTCTTACTTTTCCATTAACTTGAACGCCTATTGTCTTTTCTTGATCAATTGTTTTTTCCTCTTCATATTTAGGCCATTCTCCCTCACAAATTGGTTCATAACCTAATTTTTCATTTAATTCTTCAGTAATATGTGGAGCCATTGGATTTAACAAAATCAATAATACTCGGTAATCATCTACTGAAATTGTACTTAATTCATCCATTTTATTAGCCAAAATCATTAAAGTAGAAACAACTGTATTATAAGCCATATGAGTCAAATCATATTCAACTTTTTTAATACTCTTATGAATTAATGATTCAATTTCTTTACTATATCCTGTTTGTTCTTTATTTACTTTATCAAACATTCTAACGATTTTTTCAATAAATCTTTTACATCCTCTTAAAGAATCTGTACTCCATGGAGCATCTTGTTCATAGTCCCCCATAAACATTTCATAAACTCTTAAAGTATCAGCACCAAATTCTTTAACTATATCATCGGGATTTATAACATTTCCTTTTGATTTACTCATTTTTTCATTATTTGAACCTAGTACCATTCCATGACTAACTCTTGTCCAAATCATTTCTTTTTTAGGAACTAAGCCAAAGTTATATAACATTTGTACCCAGAATCTTGCATACAATAAATGTCTTGCAGTATGCTCCATTCCACCATTATACCAATCGACTCTATTCCAATATTTCATAGCATCCATTGAAACAAATTCTTCTGCATTATGAGCATCCATAAATCTCAAGAAATACCAACTTGAACCTGCCCAGTTAGGCATTGTATCAGTTTCTCTTTTAGCATCTTTACCGCATTTAGGACATTTACAATTAACCCAATCAGTTATTTTAGCAAGTGGTGATTCTCCATTATCAGTAGGTTCATATTCAGCGACATCAGGCAATAACAAAGGTAAATCTTTTTCATCCATTGGTACCCATCCACAATCTGGACAATTTATCATTGGAATTGGTTCTCCCCAAAATCTTTGTCTTGAAAAAATCCAATCTCTCATCTTATAATTATTAACTCTTCTAGCAATTCCTTTTTCTTCTAATTTTTTAGTAATTGCTTCTTTAGCAGCTTCAACAGTTAAGCCAGTAAACTCTTCAGAATTAATTAATTTACATCCTTTACCAAGATATTCATTTTTTTCAAAAGCTTTCTCTGTAACGTCGGCACCATCAATTACTTGAATCATTTCTAAGTTATGTACCTTAGCATATTCAAAGTCACGTTGATCATGACTAGGAACTGCCATTACCGCACCTGTTCCATAATCTCCTAAAACAAAATCCCCTAAAAATATTGGCACTTCCTTACCATTAACAGGATTAATAGCTTTTATTCCTTTTACTTCAACACCTGTTTTACCTTTATTTAACTCTGTTCTATCCATATTAGACTTTTTAGAAGTTTCTTCAATATAAGCTTCAACTTCTTCTTTATTTTCTACTCTTGGCATTAACTCCTTAATCAATTTACCATCTGGAGCAATTACAAAGAACGTAATACCATAAACTGTTTCAATACAAGTTGTAAAAATAGAGAACTTACCTCCACCAACAATGTCAACATCCATTTCGACACCTGTTGATTTACCAATCCAATTTATTTGTCCTACTTTTACTTTTGGGGCGAAATTAGTATCATCCAATCCTTTTAACAAGTCTTCTGCATAATCACTCATTCTTAACATCCATTGGGATTTTTCTTTTTGAACAACTGAAGAGCCACACCTTTCACAAACGCCACCAGCCGCATCTTCATTTGATAAAACAGTTTTACAATTTGGACACCAATTTACAGGAATTGTATCTTTATAAGCCATTCCATGTTTATAAAATTGTAAAAATTGCCATTGAGTCCATTTATAATACTCTGGATCTGTTGTTGAAAATTCTCTACTCCAATCAAATGAGAAACCCAAATTTTTCATTTGACCCTTAAAAGTTTTTATATTTTCACGTACTGCATCTTTAGGATGAATATGATTCTTTATTGCATATTGCTCAGCTGGAGCACCAAAAGCATCCCATCCCATTGGATACAAAACATTATATCCTTGTAATCTTTTCATTCTTGCAATGGCATCTTGAGCTGTATAACTTCTAACATGACCTACATGTAAACCAGCTCCACTTGGATAAGGAAATTCCACCAATACATAATAAGGTTTCTTATCAATTCCTGTTATAGCCTTAAAACTTTCCTTATCATCCCAATATTTCTGCCATTTTTTTTCTATTTTACTAAAATTATATTCCATTTTTCTTTCCCCATTTCTTATTTAAATGTTTTCCATATTGTTTATAACCAAGATAAATCATTATCATTAATACAACAAAAGCTATAATTAAAGAAAAAACTATATTAATTGGTAATGCATCTACTAAAGTTATAGTAAACGCTATTATAAAAGCATTCATTATAGCTACTCCATTTAAACAAGTCCTATAATTCATCTTTTTCTTATCAAGATTATAAACTTTAGTTAAAAATACTAATTCTGTTATTTTCGTATACTTTTCTTTCTTCAGCATATCATCAAAAATAAAATAATAAATAAAATAAAATATTATAAATAATACTACAAAAAATAATAAGCTAAAAACCATCTTTTCCCTCACTTTCTTAAATAAAAAAGACACTTTCATCATAAGGACGAAAATGTCGTGGTACCACCTTAATTTCTAGATAAATCTAGCTCATAAAATCTATAAAGGAATCACCCTAAAAACTCCCAAAGCAAGTTCATTTAGCAAAATAATTAGTTTGCACCAACCACTAACTCTCTTTATATTTATTTCTAAATTACTACTCTTTTTTCAACGTTTACTTAATTATAATTTATTTTATCTAATATTTCAAGATTTATCTTCTTCTAGAATGTCTTCCTACTTTTTCTTCAGTGATTTCTCTTTCCAAAAGATCGAATAAATCCTTATCTTTTTCATTTAGCTCTTCACGTTTAACAACTGCTAAACTTTGTTTAATTTTACCTAATGCTTCACGAAATTCTGATATATCAATTTCACCATTTCTATATAAACGATTCAATTTTTTAATATTGAAATCTACTTTAGCAAGGTTATATTCATTATCAGTTATATTTCCAAAACTTCTATCTTTTTCTTTACTATAAATTGTATATTCAGCAGGAATATTTACGAAAGGCTCCTTAAGGTATCTCCCTACACCAAACAAAGTACCTTTTAAAACATTTTTAGCTCTTTGTAATTTAAACTTCTTACTTCTTTTAGCTTCTTCCATTGTAATTCCATAAGCTTGCATTTGAGGAATATATCTACTCCAAAATTTTGAATTTTCTTTATCAATAGAACATTTAACCAAAGTTCTTAATCTTGGAAAAATAGCAACATTAAAATCATAATCCGGAGTACTAACATAACCTGATGGCGTACCATACCAACTTCTACGATTCCAATTGTTACCACGTGGTGAATAACCATCATTAAATCCTCCACGACGTGGACCTCCTGGTGGTGGTCCAAATGGTCCTCCTGGTGGTGGTCCAAAATGTCCTTCTAGCATAATATCACTTCCTAATTGCAATCATTATACAATATTGTTTTAAAATAAACAACTTTTCCCAAACAAAAAGAGATTAAATCTCTATATTTGTGCAATATATTCAAGTAATTTCATGAACATTTTAACAAATATTTTGTCCAATCCCTTTTTCTGTAATTTTCTTATTTCAATTCTTTTAGAGTCTATCTTCATATCAGAAAATATTATATCAGAAATTTGTTCTTTCAAACTTGTTTTAATTTGTAAATCTGAAATAATTGATTCAATATCTTCATTAATCAAACGAACAGCATCTATTTCAATATCTTTACCCTTACAATTAATCGTTAATTGTTTCGTTGTTGAAACATCATTAACTTCAACAACGAAGTCAGCATCATCAACATATGAAACAGCCTCTACGCGTTCACTTCCAACATATACAATAACATCATTAGCTTCACGAGTATTTCTAAACCTTATACGATAATTTCTCTTTTCAGGAATAATTCCTGTTTTTCCCTCTAAAGCTCTTATAATAAGCGTATAATTATTCGTCAAATAATTATAATCAACTCTTGTTAATATATAATAACCTTCTTCATATAAATTACTATAGCCATCATCCTCATACAAATTATATGAATTATTACGACCTGGAAAAACATGTATTTCCATGGATTTAGGAGCATCTGTCACATTTAAATTTTTTTCTAAATCAGCCATACAAACTATTGAACCACTTTTGGCAAAAACTGGATAATCCTCATCTTTATAAAAAATAACATACCTCTTATTACCTGGAAATTTTTTGCCTGTCTTAAAATCATACCAAGTTCCCTCTGGCAAAAAAATTTTCTCAACAGCACGGTTCATAATAGGGTCTTTAGCACGAGTAATTGGTGCTACAAATAACTCTGTTCCAAAATAATATTCATTTTTATAATCAAGTTCATCATATATTTCCGGATACTGATAATAAAGTGGTTGAACTAATGGTAATCCAATTTTATGATATTTATAAGCTTCTGAATATAAATAAGGTATCAAACGATGTCTTAACTGACAATACTCTCGAACAATTCCTAAAGTTTTTATATCCCATTTCCAAGGTTCTCTTTTATAATACTTACCATACTTAGCACCAAATCTAAAGATTGGACTATATGTTCCAAACTGTACATATCTTATATATAATTCTGCATCTTCAATACCATCTTTATATCCACCAACATCATGACTCCACCAAGAAACTCCTATATTAGACGATGTACTATTGAAATAAGGAAGTTCCTTCAATGTATTCCAACCAACTAAAGTTTCTCCACTATAATGAACTGGAAACTTATGAGGAGCCATCGTTGATGGTTTAGCTAAAATAAGTGGTCTTAACGATTCGTCTTTTTTAAAGTCACTAAAATGATAATAATTAAGAGCATCTTGAGTCTTTTTATCTTGATAATTACGATAGTTTATCCAAAAGAAATCTATACCAATATCATATAAAGGATCAATTAAATAATCAAAGTAAGAAGCTACCAAACTTTTATCAAAAACATTAAAAGGAATCGTTTGCTTTTCACTTATACCTAATTCCTTAGCAACATCATCATAATGCGGTTCATGTGGATAAATTCCATCACTAGGATCAATATTTAAACCAATTTTAACTCCCCTATCATGTAAATACTTAACAAATTCATTAGGTTTCGGAAATAATTCTCTATTAAAAGTAAATCCAGAACTAAATCTTCGTAAATTGTTTTTATCTTTTAAATGCCAGTTATCTCCCAATAATAAAATACTTAAAGGTATCTTATGTTTATTAAAATTAACCAACAAACTCTTTACATCATCAAAATTATAATAATCTGTTTTATTCCACCATATTCCAAGGGCATAACGTGGAATAAGTGGTGGCATACCAGTCAACATAAAATAACTTTGTAAACAATTACCAAAATCCTTATTATACAGAAAAACATACGTATCAATTCTTTTTTTATCATTAAAAATAATTGAACCATCTTCACCAATGAAATTTGACTTTGAATCATCAATTGAAGCAAAACCTTCTGAAGAATAAAGACCTTTTTGCTTATAAAATATATCTTCAATCTTTTTCTTCACATGTTTAAAATCCTTAGCTCTATCTTCTTGTTCTATTACCTTGGTACTCTTATCTAAATCCCCAACTATTCCATAATAATTGCGTGCCTCAGGATGATTAAAATACCATTGTTTATTATCTGAATCAAGAAGCTTTATTCTAAAATTAACATCAGGAGCATATGAAGTCCCAATAAAAGGTTTTTCCTTTATATACTGTAAATTAAAATATTTAGTTGTTATATCTAAAAATCCTTCATTTTGATCAACCTTCATTTGTGGAACACTAAAATTTCTAAATGTTGCAAATTCTGTAGGTCGATCTTCAAAGTACCCTTCATCACTAAATTCAAGTCTAACAAGTAAATCACTTAAAATTGTTATACGATAAAATTGTCCTTGAAAAACTGCTTGTGGTTTACTTATTGCATCCTCATAATTTACGGCAAAATGTTCACCTAACTTAGCCACTTTAATCACCCTTTTATATTATATAATCATAAAAAGTATATCATAATTTATCGGTAACGACAATTAATATAATAACGAAAAAAGCTGTACACACGTGTTATAATAATACTGGTGATTTTCTATGTTTAAATATTCAAATGACAATAAACGATATCATACTCTTAATTATTACTACAAAAATAAATATGGTCATAAAACTTGCAAAATTTCTCTAAATGGTAATTTTTCATGTCCTAACAAAGAAAAAACGGGACATGGTTGTATTTTTTGTTCACGTCTTGGCTCTGGAGATTTTGCTGGTAACAAAAACCAAAGTTTAACAGAACAATTTTACGAAATTAAAAATATAATGGATAAAAAATGGCCAAATTGTTATTATATCGGCTACTTTCAAGCCAATACTAATACTTATGCTGATGTAAACACTCTAAAAGAAAAATATGAAGAAGTCTTAAACCTTCCAAACGTTGTTGGTCTAAATATCGCCACACGTAGTGATGCAATCACTAAAGAATGCTATGATTATTTAGAAGAATTATCACAAAAAACTAATCTATGTGTTGAACTTGGATTACAATCTATTCATGAAAAAACTTTACAATTTATCAATCGCGGACATGATTTGCAAAATTTTGAAGAATCGGTCTCAGAACTAAAAAAACGTCATATCGATGTTGTTGTTCACATAATAAATGGCTTACCAGGCGAAACTAAAGAAGATATGATAGATACCGTAAAATATCTCAATAGTTTAGGTATTAATGGTATAAAAATCCATATGTTACATATTATCAAAAATACTGACTTAGCAGATTACTACGAAAAAAATAAATTTCATGTTCTTACGAAAGAAGAATATATCGATATCGTTATTTCTCAACTTGAATATCTTTCTCCTGAAATTGTTATTCATCGTATAACCGGTGATCCCAAAAAAGAAGACCTTATTGAACCAACATGGCTTTTAAAAAAATTTTGTGTTTTAAATGACATTGATAAAGAAATGAAAAAACGTGATACTTATCAAGGAAAAAAAATAACTCAATAAAAACTTAATTTTTTTATTGAGTTTTAATCAAACTTAAACCAATCTTACGATGTTCTTCTTCTGCAAGAACTCTTTTGTTTTCTTTTTTACGAAAACGACAAGTATAAGTACAATCTGTTTCATTCGTTATTTCAAAATCAAGAGCTGCTAACTCTCCTAGCATAGATTTATTGTCTCTTCGCACAATCACAAATAATTCATTAAAAGACGAAACTTCAATAAATTTAGCCAAAGCTTCAATAGCATAGTCTAAACCAGCATAACTTTCATAAATTTTATATTCTATATGGGCATTAAATTTCAAAGAAATATACCCAATAGGAACATTCTCATCTCGTAGATATATTGTATAGTCCACCGAAGCAAAATCAGCAACATCTTTCTTTTCCATATATAAACGATCTGTTTTAATACAATCAACATAACAAGTTTCATCAAAATTCTCTAATTTTTTCAAAGTTGAATCTTTTATATCAAAAGATATAGCAGTTGGTATAATCATTTCTTCTACTACTGAATAATTATCTTTTTTAGTTAATTCAACTAAAATCAGACAGTAATTTCTTAATTTTTCAAAATGTTCTCTATCAAAATGAAACCTAATTTCCTGCTGAGCATCTATATATTCAATTAAATTTGTTTTATATTGTTTACTACGAGCATGACAATCACAAGCCATCTCTAACAAATCCAAATCACTCATATCATTAGGGCTATCATAATGTTCAGGATGATGAGAATTTCTTTTCCAATGCAATTTTATTGCTTCTTGTTGCTTTGTACTTAAAACATGCTCCACATCATGCATTGAATCTATTTCATCAACTATACTAGCTAAATACATAAACTCTTCAGTATTTCTCAATTTAGAAGCATCATGATCATGACAACGTTTCATCAATCTAATTGCATCTACACTTCGATTATGTTTTGTTAAATAAGCAGCCAAATAATTACCACTTCGTACTACAAAGGCCTTATGTATCAATGTATCATTTATTTCCTTAGTTAACTTCTCTGTACTAATTTCTTTTTTCATTTCAACTAGTCCTCCACGTCACACGAAAGTATTCTATCACAAAATTATAAAACGTCAATTTTATATTATAAAAATATATTAAAAATTTATAAAATATTCTTTTTTTAAAAAGCGTAAATAATCAGTAAATATTTTTGTAAACTAAAATTAATATAATTTTATCATTATTTTGCCTTTTTTTTAAAAAAAATACCTTTTTTCAACAAATCATTCAACAATAATCTATTATCCTAAAATGTCTACTTTATAACTAATATTACTTTTTTATTTTAATTTTTTAATTACTTCATTGACAAAAAAAATAAAATAATATATCATTTAATTAGCATGATAAACGTCATGCTGGATCACTTTCATGATTATGTATGAAAGTGGATCAACCAAAACCCCCTGAAGGAGCCCTTGTGGCTCCATTTTTGTTTGTTTAAAATTTATAATTATAAATCATACATTTTACTTCATTATTATTATCAAAAAAGGAAAGTATAAAAAATCCAATACTTTCCCATCTTTCCTTAGATAGTTACTTTTTAGTTTCATCATTATAATTCCAAATACCCAACTTACCTTTACAAGGAATGGGATTATCTAAAACTTCAAGTAACTTTAATTTCCAAGCATATCTTCCCTTTGCATATATTCCACATTTATAATCATTAGAAGTTTTATCTAACTCTGCCAAGTATTCATCAGTCATTTCAACACAATCAACTAATTCACATTTACATAAAATAAAACCAGGATTTTCTTTAGTTTTAACTAACTTTTCTGCTTCAGGAACCGTTTCAGATTTACTTCTAGTAAGACTAGCATGAATATATATTTCACCACGATACTTTGTATTCCAACTTCTTGTTTCAATAGTTTTAATTCCATCTTTTATTAAAGTTGCAAATGGTTCTTTTAAAGATAACACTTTCATAGTAACACCTCAGATATATTATATCAAAATAAATAATTGTCAACACAAGTAATAATACTATTTTTTTATTTTTCTTACTATTATATTGTAGTATAATCAAGCTGAGGATGTGATTCATATCAAAACTGAGAAAAAAATAAAACATCATAAATTAAATACTTTAATTATTTTTATATCAACAATTTTTGTCCTTTGGTTATTACTAAAGAATGATTATCAAAATATTATAAATTCTATTTTAAATGCTAATGTATTCTGGCTTTTCATAACAATCATTGTTTTCTTTTTATATTTTCTTTTTGATCAACTATGTTTCTACAATATTTTAAAAACCTACAAAAAAGATATTAATTTTAGATACGTTCTATACCTAGGAATAATCACCAAATTTTTTAATGGTATAACACCTCTTTCAACTGGTGGGCAACCTCTTCAAGTTTATGAAATGCATAAAAAAGGAATTAGTGTATCAAATGGAACAAATATTGTTATTCAAAATTATATTGTTTTTCAAATTATTTTTATGCTTTATAGTTGTTTAGCAATTATTTTAAATAATACACTTCATCTGTTCGTTAAATCACCTCTTCTAACCAACCTTACAATAATTGGTTTTATTGCTAACTTCATTATTTTAATTCTATTAATGTTAATAAGTTTTTCTAAAAAATTTAATAAAACAATTATTGTTAATATAATAAATTTTCTTGCCAAATTAAAAATAGTTAAAAATAAAGAAAAGCAAACAAAAAAATGGACTGAAACATGTGATGAATACTATAAAAATGGTCAAGAATTAAGGAAAAACAAAACAACTTTTATCAAATGCTGTTTTTACCAAATTATAAGTTTATTTCTTTATTATTTATTACCGATATTCATTGCAATTGCAATTGGTTGTGCCAATAACTTAACAATAATATCAACAATTGCTGCCGGAACATATATTTATTTAATGAGTTGCTTCATTCCTATCCCTGGTGCTACCGGTGGAACTGAATTAGGATTTCATGGTTTCTTTGCTAATTTTGTAAAAGAACCTAGTCTTTCTGCACTCCTTATTCTTTGGCGCTTTGCAACTTACTATGCTCCTACCATAATTGGTGCTCTTATCTTTAATATTGGAAATAATACAAAAAAAGAATTAAAATCAATCTAAGAATTCTAATTCTTTTAATATCTTTAAATACTGTGGATAATCTTTAAAGTTATTCACAGTATTTTTTTCAACAAAAATATTAGCATCATTTTTACATTGAACTAAAATTTTAAAATCTCTCTTTATATCTCCTATTTTAAAAATCATATCACCACTTTGTTTAGTTCCAAATAAATCACCTTCACCACGCAGTTCAAAATCTTTTTGACTTATATAAAAACCATCATTACTTTCTTCCATAACTTTTAAACGAGGAGCCGAAGCATCACTTATTAAATAGCAATAAGACTGTAAATCATTACGTCCTACTCGACCACGCAATTGATGCAAAGTCGCTAAACCAAATCTTTCAGCATTGAAGATAACCATCATTGTTGAATTTTTTACATCGACACCAACCTCTATTACAGTTGTACTAATTAATATCTTAATATCTCTGTTTTTAAATCTATTCATAACATCATCTTTTTCGGAATTTTTCATTTTCCCATGTAATATAGCTGTTTTAACTTTATTATTAAAAGCTATATCAAATTTTTCTTTTAACTTTAAAACATCATTTAAATCAGAATTTCCGTCTTCATCTTCTATTAAAGGAGCTACAACATATATTTGATGCCCCGCTTTTACTTCTTCCAACATATGAAATAATACTTGTTTTAAATTTTTAACATTTACTACCTTAGTAATGATTTCTTTGCGACCATTTGGTTTTTGTTTAATTATTGATGTATCCATATCTCCATACAAAGTCAAAGCATAAGTTCTTGGAATCGGAGTCGCCGATAAATATAGTACATCTGATAATATTCCTTTATTTTGTAAAATTCCTCTTTGATTAACACCAAAACGATGTTGTTCATCTGTTATAACCAAACCCAAATTTTTAAAATGAACTTCTTCTGAAATTAGAGCATGTGTGCCAACTAAAATATCAACTTCTCCATTTTGAATTTCTGCATAAATTTTTTTCTTTTCACTCTTTTTCATACTTCCAACTAGCAAAGATACTTTAATATTAGTTTTAGCAAAAATATTTTTTATTCCTTCATAATGTTGTCTTGCTAAAATTTCAGTCGGAGCCATCATTGAACTTTGATATCCAGCCATATAATTTATATACATTCCTATTTCCGCCACACAAGTTTTACCACTACCAACATCACCTAAAACTAACCTGTTCATTCTTTTAGGACTAATTAAATCATTATAAATATCATTGACAGTCGCTAACTGATCATCTGTAAGCTTAAAAGGCAAAGTATCAATAAATTTACTAACTTCTAGATACTCAACGCTTCTACTAACTCCTACGTTATTTAAATCATACTGATACTTTAAATAATTCATCTTAAACATAAAAACAAAAAACTCTTCATATATACATCGTAAACGAGCTTTCTTTAATGCTTCTGTACTATGAGGAAAATGAATATTATAAAGAGCTTCTTTTTTATCCATAAAATTATATTTTTCTTTCAAATAAATAGGTATATCATCTTCTAAATCAACTCTTAAAGAAAAAGAATCATTTATAATTTTAGTAAGAACTTTATTATTTAAACCACTTACTAAATGATAAACTGGCAAAACTTTAACTCCTGTAATTAATTCAAATTTTATATCACTAGCCGTAAAACTATTCCTAACGTTATCATATTTACCTATCACATTTATTACTCGGCCAATTTTTAAATTATTTTTATAAAATCCGCGATTAAAAATCGTTACATTAATTAAATAACCATCAGCATTCAATCTAAAAGTCATTTTATTAAACTTTTTATTTATATATGTAACATGAGGTTCACTCTCAACAACACCTTTTATTGTACATAATGTTAAATGTTTGACTTCACTCATTTTTATAACTTTTATTATTTCATATCGATATGGATAATATTCTAATAAGTCTTTAACCGTATATAACTTAAGTTTATTTAAATACTCAAGCAACTTATCTCCGACGCCACCTATTAAACTAATATCCATGTTTATCACCACTAAAATTATAGCATACATTTGTTTTTAAAAAAACATTTTGTCTTCTCTAAAATAACAAAAAATTATAGCAAAAAAAATCATTTTTACTTAAAGTTATAGCCAAACCAAAAGTCATAAATTTTCTTGCTTTTTTTGTGTATTTTTACTGAAAAAGCGTTGACAAAAAAGGGTTATAAAGTTAGTATATTAAGTACCAATTCACTTTGAGGCGAATTGGTGCTAGTATCACACTAGCCAACCCCTTTTTATTCTTTTTTGGAGTTGTTCTCAGGGGGACAACTCCTATTTTTTTTGTCTCAAAATATGGTAAAATAAATAACAAGGTGAAACAAAATGTTACAATTTATAAAAAAAATAATTATATATATTATTCATTTTTTTAAATATATTTTAAAACTTATTTTCAATTTATTTAAAAAAGATCCTAAAAATAAAAGTAATGAAAAAATAAAAACAATTAAAACAAAAGAAAATAAAATAGTTTATAATAGCAATTCTTCAAATATCGATACAAATAATAACAAAGAAAATGCTTTCCAAGAAATTACCTCAATTCCAAATACTTATTCTAAAATTGAAATTGAGCCAAATATCAAAATTATTACAATTTCAGATAAACTTATCGACTTATATATAACAAAAGAAATAAAAAAAGAATTAGAGAGCCAAAAAGCAAAAAAAATTCAATCAATTGATAAATTAAAAAAAGAAATTAAACCGATTATTAAAAAGAAAATTACTAAAATTAAAAAAGAAAAGAAATCACTTAATGAGGAAACAATTAAAAAGGAAATCAAAAAAATAATTAAAGAAAAAATTAATGAACTACCACAGTCCGAAAAAAACAAAAACAAAAATATTAAAGATAAAGATAATAAAACATATGTCATAGCTACCAGATTAACTCCTAAACTAATGACGAATAAATTAAAAAAAAATCAAATTTCTATCAAACAAAAAATTATAACACCAGCAAGCTCTAAAAAAGAAATAAGAAAAAAAATTCAAGTTCCAGCTATTACAATGGTTCCCTTGATAAGCAAAGATGAATTAAAAATAAAAACAAAAGATAAAATAACTAACGCTATAAATGTTTCAATTGCTTTTGGTACCAAAGCAGCTACTGAATTACTAAAAAAAGATGATAAAAAAGTGGTAAAATCACCAAAACAAACCACTCAAACTAAAAATATAAAAAACGAAAAATATGTTGATGAAAAAAACAACAAAGAAAATAGTAATAAATCTTTGAAAAATAACTCTCAAACCAATAATATCCCTGATTATTCACAAGCAAAGGTAAACATTAAAAACGTCACAATTAAAGAAACTGTCACAGAAACTATTCCTCAAATAGAAAACAACGAGACAAAAGTTTCTCAATCTCCAAAAACTTTAGAAAATATAGTACTTAAAAATTCCTTCACCGACAGCCAAACAGAAACATCACCAAAAACTATTAAAAATAAAGAACAAACATCAAAAAAAGATAACTTAAGTCAAGAAACAATAGACAAAATAAAAAATGGTAAAGAAGAAATTAAAAAAGAAACAACTAAAGAAAAAAATACCATTATAATAACCAGTACTCTCTTTTTAGAAAAAGCTACAAATAATACTATTGAAAATAGTATTAGCGAAATGAAATCTCCTAAAGAAATCGAAGATAAAGAATATGATTTATACAAAAATGAAATAAACAAATTATTAAACGAAATAGAAAATTACGAAATAAAATATAGTACTACTTTAACTGAAGAACAAAAAAAAGTTCTCAACAAACAAAAGGAAAAATTAAGACACGCTAAAGAAAAAATTTATTTACAACAAGAAATAGATTTTGAAAAAGAAAAAAAAGAATTTAATAAAACTATCACTGAGGAAGAAATTAAAAGCCTTCAAGATTACCTATATTCTTTACACTTAGAACAAGAATTAGAATTTAACAATAAATTAATTAAACAAGTAGAAAGCCTTGAAAAAGTATCAGAAGAACAAATTGCTAATATTGATAAAAAAATACTAATGAAAAATCTAGAAAAAGCCTCCCTTTTAACTGAGATGACCTCCATATTAGCTTTTCCCTTTATAAGAAGTAGATATTTTTTTTATTTTACTATTGGTTTAATTATAGATAATCATTTCAATTTTATAAATGCTTTCTTTAAAAGAAAAATAAACAAATTTAAACCTGCTGATTTAAGTGCTTTAAAGCAAGGAAAGGACGCTTTAGATAAAGCAATAGATCAAACATACAATAATATCGAAAAACTTCAATACATTACTTATAATGCCTTAAATAAATATCCTGAATTAGCTTATGACAAAAAATTTATTAAATATACTACGAAATTAAATAATAATCTGCAAAAGAATTATTTAAAACTTACTAAAAAAAGAAATATTATTAATAAATATTATTCAAAAACTAATAAACAAATCAAAAAGCTTATAAAAAAAGGCGAAAAAATTGCTTAACAAACAAGAAAAAAGAGAAAAGTATTCAATTACTTTTCTCTTTTATTTTTGACTCAATTCTTTATAGAATTGATACCTCTTCATTGCTTCTTGTTTATTAAGTTCTAATATTTCCTTCGCTTGCTCTGGATTTTTAACTAATAAGCTATTATATCTAACTTCATTTTTTAATAATTTTTCATATTTATCAAAATCTGGTTCACGACTATCTAAATATAATTTATCTTCTTCAGGTTTATATCTCATTAATGAAGTATAACCACATTCGACAACTAAACGTTGTTCACTAGAAGAGTTACTCATTCCACCTTTAATACCTTGCTCAATACATGGTGAATAAGCAATAACTATAGATGGTCCATTATGTGCTTCGGCTTCTTGAAAAGCTTTTATTGTTTGAATAAAGTTGCTTCCCAATGATACATTAGCCACATAACAATTAGGATAACTCATTGCTATCTTAAACAAATCTTTCTTAGCAGTCTTCTTACCACTATCAGCAAATTGAGCAACTTGACCAACACGCGATGATTTACTTGCTTGACCACCAGTATTTGAATAAACTTCAGTATCTAAAACTAAAATATTCACATTTTCACCACTAGATAAAACATGATCAATTCCACCAAAACCAATATCATAAGCCCAGCCATCTCCACCAATTGTCCATACACTACGAGCTGGTACATAATCTAACATTTTTTCTAAATCTTTTGGAATTTGTTTATCTTTCAAATTTTCTTTAACTTTTTCAGTAATAGTAAAATCATTTGGATTATCTAACCATTCTTGGTATAAAGCTTTAACCTCTTCATCAACGCTTTCAATTGATTGTTCAATTATATTTTTAATACGTGAACGACTCTTATTGTAACTTAGTAACATTCCATAACCAAATTCAGCGTTATCTTCAAATAATGAATTAGCCCAAGGAATAGAATATGGAGTACTTGGTACACTACCACCATAAATTGAAGAACAACCTGTTGCATTAGCAATTATTAATTTATCTTTAAATAATTGTGTTAATAATTTTATATAAGGTGTTTCTCCACAACCAGCACAAGCACCACTAAATTCAAATCTTGGTTTCTCAAATTGGGAACCTTTAACAGTTGAAATTGGGAATAAGCCTTCTGGATTATGATACTCTTCAAACATATAATTAGCATGTTCTTGCTTTTCTTCTTCATACTTACCAAAAGCTAAAGCTTTTTCGCCCCCCTTACCAGGACAGGCATTAATACATAAACCACAACTAGTACAATCAGCTTCAGAAACAACTATTTCAAAGTTATAATCTGGTTTACCAAGAAGTGGAATACCTTGTGTTTTATCAGTCAAAGCAAATGGTCTAATAACAGCATGTGGACACACAATAGCACATTGGCCACACTCTAAACATTTACTACTATCCCATTTAGGTACATAAGTACTAACATTACGCTTTTCACGTTTTGATAATGTACAAGGGAATGTTCCATCACGATAAGGTACTAAGTCACTAACATTTAAAGAATCACCTTGACGAGCATTTATAATATCAAAGATGTTACCATCTTCCTCTGCTTCTTCTAATGCATAAGTTAATTCATCTGTATAACATTTTAAATTATCTAAAGACATCGTAATCGCTTTCTCATTAGCATCAACAATTTCTTGTCCTTTAGTCGCAAATTGTTTTACTATTGAACGACTTACTGCACCTAAAGCATCCGGATAATCAATTAAATGTAAGATAATCATTTCCATTATTTTACTTATTTTACCTTTTATTCCCACATCAAGAGCAATCTTTTCTGCATCAATAGTATATAACTTAATATTTTTTTCTATAATATCTTTCTTAACGTTATTAGGTAAAAAAGCATTCATATCTTCTTCATGTGTATTAATAACTAAAATTCCATTTTCTGGTAATTGACTAGTCATATCAAATTTGTATAAATATTCTTGCTTAGTTATAACAACAATATCTGGTCTTGTTACATAGTAAGGAGCATTAATCTCTTTATCAGAGATACGTAAGTTACAAATTGTAACTCCCCCACTTTTCTTTGAATCATATTGGTTATAACTTTGAACAAACTTATCTGTTCCTGTTCCAACAATCTTCATTATGTCTTTACTAGTACTAACCATACCATCACTACCAAAGCCAAATATTTTTATTTCTTTAGCATCTAATGATATATGATAATCTTTTTTCTCTAAACTTAAGTTAGTGACATCGTCTTCTATTCCAATCGTAAAATTATTTTTTAATTCACTATTTAACATACAATATACAGCATATATTTGATCAGGTGTTGTATTTTTACTTGCTAAGCCATATCTTCCCCCAACAATTTTTACACCTTCACCCATTAATGCACTACAAACGTCTAAGTATAGCGGTTCACCAACTCCCCCAGCTTCTTTAGTACGATCTAAAACAGCGATTTTACAAACAGTTTCTGGTAAAATTTCTTTTAAATACTTGGTACTAAACGGACGATATAAATGAACTTCTATTAAACCAACTTTCCAACCCTTTTGGTTTAAATCATCAACAACTAATTTTATTGTATCACAAACACTACCCATGGCTACAATAACATTTGTCGCAGCCTCATCACCATAATAATTAAATGGTTTATAATTTTTACCAGTAATAGCATTAATTTTTTGCATATAATCATTTACTATATCTGGCATTTTATCATAAAGTTCATTACGTGCTTCTAATGACTGAAAATAAATATCTTCATTTTCAGCCATTCCCTTTTGAATATGTGAACCAACATTTAAAGCTCTCTTTTTAAATTCATAAACTTTATCAAAATTCACCAAGTTTAATAAATCAACTTCTGATAATTTTTTAATTTTATTTACTTCATGACTAGTTCTAAAGCCATCAAAGAAATGGATAAAAGGTAAACTTCCTTCGATTGCACTAAGATGAGCAACGGCAGCTAAATAGTTAGCATCTGCTACATTAGTTGAAGCTAGCATACAAAAACCAGTTTGACGTGTTGCATAAACATCTGAATGATCTCCAAAAATAGATAAAGCATGAGTCGCTATAGTACGTGCTGCTACATGGATAACAGCCGGTAAGCATTCTCCAGCTATTTTATACATATTAGGAATCATCAAAAGTAATCCCTGACTTGCTGTAAAAGTTGTTGCCAAACTTCCAGATAATAATGCTCCGTGAAGTGTACCTGCTGCTCCAGCTTCACTTTGCATTTCTACTACTTTAACTGAATCATTAAATAAATTTTTTTTATCGGTCTTACTTATTACATCAACTTCTGAAGCCATTGGGCTAGAAGGTGTAATTGGATAAATACTAGCTATTTCACTAAAGAAATAAGCTGTACTTGCACAAGCTTTATTACCATCTACAATATCATACATTTTAATCTCTCCTTTACTTACTCATTCCATTAGGAATAGTATTTCCAAATAATTCATTTTCATTTTCTTTAGCCATATCATATATTTGTGTTACATTAGCAACCCATCCAGCATTTCCATCAGAAATAGGTGCATGAATAGCACCAATTTGCTCAATTGTCGTTGCTCCCATTAGTTCATACTTTTTCATTTCTAAGCATAATTCAATGAATCCCTCATCTTTAGTACTAAAATTCCACCAATCGCCATTTAAACGAAGTCCAGCAGGATTATTACTATTTCTAAACAAATCACTATCAAATCCTGTTTCTTCCTTAACAATAGCATAAACCAAACATTTATCAACACCTAACAAATCAGCATAATAAGATATTTTTTGTTCATAATTTCCATCATTTTCATAAATATTATAAACAGTCAAATTATCACTACTAAGTCCAAAATCACTAGGAGCTTGCTTAATATTTCTAACTACATATAACACTAACTCTTCCAATGATGCAGCTCTTACTTCATTTCCTTTACAATGAATTCCTTTTATATACAATTCATTAACAAATTCTGGATTAGTAAAACTATTGGTCAAATTTTCGAAAATATTACATGTTATTCCATAATCAATAGAATATATTTTACAATACTTATCTATTAATCTATAAGTTTCTTGTTTCATTTCTTCAAAATGTGCTAAAGTTTCTGATACAGAAGTAGCTACTAATGGCTTTGTAATATCAATATCAGTTTCTTGAGTATCTGTTATAGTTGGTTTAGGAATCGTTTTTATATTCTTATATACCAAAAAAGATTCTATCGATAACAAAACAGTCATTCCAAAAATAACCAGTTTAACCATTCCCTTACGATTACTATTTATCTTACCTTTTACTTTAACTTTTTTTGTACTATAACTATCTCTAGCTAATTCATAATTTCTTGTTTTAACAAGTTTTCCTTGAATTTTTCTATCACAGGCAATTGTACTATCATGAAAGTGTCTTCGAGCTTGAATAATTTCATCATCACTTAATTTGGTAATTAGTGGTATATTCATATCACAATATCTTCCATCATTAGTTATTTTACTTGGATCCAATAATTCAATTTTTAACATTAAAAATCACCACACCAATTATATCATTAAACATAAAAAACTTATAATATTATTTATAAGTTCTCTAGTTCTCTTTATTACTTCCTTTAAATACAAATAATTTACTAAGGACATAATTAACAATAGTTACAATAATTTGGGAAACTATTTTACCAATCTTATCATTTAAAGTAAAGACCGAAACTATTAAAAACATTGTTAACATGTCTAGTAATAAACTAAATACACGTGAACCAACAAAAGAAGAAATTTCTTTCAAATAATTTTTTTCTTTACTTTTAAAAACATATATTCGATTAGTTATATAAGCAAAAGCAACAGCAAAAATCCATGATATAACATTAGCTATTTGTAATTCTATTGTATTACCAGGATCTAAAAAAGTTGTTGTACAAATAAAATATGTTCCTAAACTAACTATGGTTGTTAATCCACCAACAATTAAATAGTTCCATAATTCTTCATTTTTATGGTAAATTCCCCAACCCCAGCGCCAAAATCTAACTATAACATTTGGTTTGTACTCATAATAATTATATAATTTATCTTTTTTTACCAAAATACCTTCTCTAGCTTCATCAATTAAAGGTAAATCATTAATAGAATCAGTATACATCTTGTTAACAATAGCTTTTGGATATTTTTGATAAAAATTACTAACTTTTTGTTTTCCATGACAATTTTTACCATTAACTTCTCCTGTCTTTTTATCAATATTGGTAGCCATCAAATCACAAACTTTATATTTTTTAGCTATTGGTTCTAACCAAAATGTACCAGAAGCTGATATTATAATATCCTTTTTATGACTTTTTTTATTCACCCAAAAGGATTTTAATTTATGTTCATGTTTTTCCCAAAATTCCAAGACCATACTATCAACATCCGGTATATCTTGTAGAAATGAAAAAAAGGTACTTTTTAATTGTTCTTTTGAACATAATTTTAATAAATAACAGATGACCATGCCCAACATTTTGGGCAACCTTCTAATTATTTTAGGATATTTTTTTAAACAGAAGAGAAATAAATCAACTCCCGAATCCCCATCATATATGGTTCCATCAAAATCATATATATCATATTTCACTATATCACTTCCAAACTTCCTTTATTATACCATGATAACGCCTTTTTAAAAAGCAACAAAAGTACCACGTCTTGTGATACTTTTATCTTTTAATTTTCATCGATTAATTTTTCAACTAAAGAAATCATATTACTTGTATTACTTTTATATTTTTTTGGTTTAAATTTTTTTACTTTCTTTAAAGCTTCACCTAGATCATCTAAATCTTCTACGCCAATAATATTACCATTATCTGAAAATTTTTCAATTATTTGTTTTTGATGATCATTAACGTGTTCTCCATATTTAGCTAATCTTGGAACAGCAATAACTTTTTTATTACATTTTAAACCAGTAATAATACTACCTACTCCTCCATGGGTAATTAATAAATTACATTGTTTCATTAACTTATCAAATTCTTCCATAGGAATTAAATCAAATATTTGCATTTTATCTGTTTCATACTTCGTACATCCAGCCTGAACGACAACTTCATCTTGAATATTACCATTTTCTATTTCTCGTAATACTGCGTCAAGAAGCCTTGTAAATGGTTTATCTTGAGTTCCTAAAGTTACTAAAATCATTTTTATTCACCTTTCATTGTTTGATTTATTTTATCTTTAGCATCATCAATTGTTTTTTGAATCGGATTCATAACATAAGTTAATTGTTTAGGAAAACTAGCTGTATAATTTTGACCATCACTCCCATTGACACTAATATTAGTTACCGTCCATGAGCTCATTGTTTCTAATTGATTTCTAGCAATTCCTTGAATATCATCCATCTTTATATTAGTAGCAACATATGGTTCAATTGATTTTAAAATATCATCATATTTTAATAGGTACTTCTTATCACTTGATATTTTTTGAATAATTGCTGCCATTACATCAGCTTGATTTTGTCCACGATGACGATCTCCCGTACTGTATGCATATCTTTCACGTGAATAAGCTAGAGCTTTTTCCCCATCCATATGATTTATTCCCTGTTTAACCGTCCAGCCTCTTTTATGGAATGATTTAAAAGTTTTATCACTGTAAACATCAATTCCATCAATGGCATCGACAACACTTGTTAAAGCCTTAAAATTAACCTTTACATAAGCATTAATATTAATATCAAAAATATCTTCAACAGTTTTCATAGAAGCATCAATACCATATAATCCAGCATGAGTAAGTTTATCTTTCATTCCTGTTGTTCCATGAACTAAAACATAATAATCACGTGGAATACTAACTAATAAAATATTATGATTCATGGGATTAATAACAGCTAAAATATTAACATCACTTAACCCAATTGGTGAAATATATCTCGTATCACGGGTATCTAGGCCACTTATATAAACAATAAAAGACTTCCCAACATCTATCGTTGATTCCGTACTATCGACCTTTCCCGTTACAACAACTTCCCCAACTTTTTTTACCAATTCCATAAAACTACTATTTTCTTCTAATAACAAATCATAAATAGTCGAACTAACAATCATACTATCTATTTCATTTAATTCTAAATCATACATCATACTACCAACAGAATCATAATCTTCATATTCTAAACTAACTTGCTTCCCTATTTCTTTTTTTAAGTCATCACTATTTTGTTTCATTATTCCAGTTTTATGTCCCTTTAAATCACTCAAAGTATTATACTCATCACTTTTTATAGTTAAAACATAATATGTCGTCTTTTCTTCAACAACACTAACCATATCTTCTAAAATATTTATGGTCTTATTTACATAACTAGTCCCCATACCAAAAGCAATCCCTAGTAACATAACTAAAATAAAACCAATAACATTTAAAATCTTATTTTTAAATAAAATAAAGAAATCACATATCATATTAAGAACAACTACTACTCCTATAATTCCTAATAAGTACTTATTTGGTAACATCTTTGTCTTAACTAAAGACAATACTAAAATACATGAAACTACCAAAAAAAGAAAAGAAATAAATATCTTTACATAGCTATATATGGTCCTTTTCTTTTTCTCCACTTTATTATCACTCTTTTTCATCATTTTCCCCCTAATAAATCCATCCACCATAAATGGCATTAGGATAATATTGTAACATACTTTCCCATTGTACAATAAAATAATCAGCAAATTTATAAATTATTTTTCCCGCTTTAGTTGGACTTGAATTATTAGCGAATGTTTCAATAAATATTACTTTTTTACCAAATAATTTAGCTAAGCAGCACATCGGTCCAACGTTATGAGAACCTGTTGTTACTACAAAATCTGGACGAATTTTAATCATTAAGTATAATGATATCCAACAATTAGCAAATAACTTAAATAAATAAGTTAATTTAGCACGAAAAGTTGTATAAGTTCCCGATATTATATAATGTACTCGCCCCGGATATTTTAACTTAAGTCCCATATTACTTTTGGTCTTTTCCGTTACAATTGTATAATCATACTTCGTAAAACAAGGGGCTAGTTGTAATAACTCACTTAGATGTCCCCCTGTACTAGCAATAAACATAACTTTTTTTTGCTTTTTCTTTGCCATAAAACCATCCCTCTTCTAATTTTGGCGATTTTTTTCAACCTGAAAAATCAATGAAGCTATCATCTTATTAAAATACTTTAAATAAAGTCCTTTCTTACTCTTTTTTAAATACTTATTCTTCTTATACTCAGGAAAATTTTCTTTTACTTTAGTTAAAGCATAATCAACAGCTTCTAAATACTTTTTCTTATCTTTACACTTAGCCATTCTCTTAATAAATGTTGCTAAAGAATATCTTACATAAACATATTCTAATTCTTCATAATATTCATCAAATAAATTATGCTCTTTATAATACTTAAAAATAGAATCAAAATTATTTACCATATCATATAATTTTTCATTAAAAGTATAGGTAATCGAACCTTCCCTTTGCATATATTCATAATAAAAGCCATCAACAACGCCTATTCTGTCTACATTAGGCAACAAACGATACATAAATTCAACATCTTCATAGGCAACGCCCTTTTTAAAGCTCAAATCTTTAAATAACTCTCTTTTATATATCTTGTTACATGCGGCCGGATAAAAATCATACATTTGTGCTTTAATAGCTTCTTTACCAATTAAATCGTCTAAATAGCCAGGTGTAACATCAACTTCATGATCTTTATAAATCATCTTAACTCCACAAGTCACCATCTCAAAGTCACCTGCATAAGCCTTCTCAACCATGTCTTTAATAAAATTTTTATTTATCGTATCATCACTATCAATAAAAGCTAAATAATCTCCTTTGACCTTACTTATTCCTGCATTTCGGGCATCAGATAAGCCACCATTTTCCTTATCAATAACCTTAATTAAATCAGGATATTTTTTTTCATAATCCAAACAAATTTCCAAAGTATTATCTTTCGATCCATCATTTACCAAAATAATTTCCATATCGTCTATTTTAGCTTTCAAAATACTATCAATACAAGCCTTCAAATATTTTTCGACATTATAACACGGAACTATTACACTCAATTTAATCATAAAATCATCCTAACTATAAATTCATTATAACATAAAAGAGAAACTATTTAAGTTTCTCCTTTAAAATTTTTTGACTAACTATTTTATATACCTTAGCTTCTAACAAATAAAATAAATAACTAAATAATAATAGTAAGCATAATGTTCCAATAAATACTATTAAACAATCCCAATTATATCTATTATTACCTATTAATCTCAAAAAGAAATATGAGCTATATGAATATATTAAAGGAATATGCACTAAATAGATAGCAAAAGATAATTTGCCTAGCCATAAAAATAGCTTATTGCTCAACAATTTCTGTATTGTATTAGAAAAATATATACCAGGTATTAATAAAAGTGCCCCTAGAAAATGAGGAAAGAAACAGCTAGAAAAATTAAATATTTTATAGTAACTTGCTGGTGTTCCACTTGAAGAATAACCTCCAAAAAACAAACCAGCTATAATCAAAATTAAAGAAATTAATGTTTTATATTTAATTGTCTCAAATTCATAATTATTAACTAAATAAGCAAATAAATAACCGACTATAAAACTAGATAAAAAACTTTCTACAACTATACAACTTAAAAGTGGAATAAGCACTAAAAAATTATATTTTTTATCTTTTTCTTTAAATAATAAACATAGAAAATATATAATTAATGATCCAACAAGAAAATTTCCATACATCCATAAAGCATTTGATATATATGTGTCACTAAAAAAAGGTGTTTTTAAAAAAGAAGAAATAATAACATTAAATAAAGAAACTTTATCTACATAATAAGCACCTAACCATACTAATGAGCCAGACATAGCAGCAGCATCTTTATTAAAAAACAAATTAAAATTTGACATTAACCATACTATCAAGCCTATGATAAAAACAGGTATACTTAGTCTTAAATATCTTTTTAAAGTCGTTTTAAGTAAATCTTTATTTTTTGATTTCATAAAAGAATTAGCTATAACAAAACCACTTATCGTACAAAAGACATACACTAAAAAATTTCCATTAACAAACACACTAATAAAACTTCTCGACATTAATAAATCATATTTTGTATGAATTGTATACCCTTCACCTAAAACCGCGGCTAAATAAAATGCACAAATAAAATGATGAACAAAAATTAATAAACAACAAATTCCCTTTAGACCATCAATCCAAAGGTATCTTCCTTTTTCTTGATTCATAAAACCTCCTGAAATCATATAGAGGTATACCAATTAAAATAAAGTTATCTTCAATATCATACCATCTATTATCAATTAAAGTATATCATATTAAATATAAATTAGTAAAACATAAAAATTAAAAAAGAATAAAATAAATTTCATTCGCCAACTAGTTTGTAGTTGGTATTTTTTGTTTTATAATATACTATTATGAGTACTGTTAATATCTTTGATAATGAAAATGATTTTCTGTTGTTGATCTTATTTTTTATTTTATTTATAAAATATTTTTTATACAATTTTTCCCAGCTTTTATTCTATAAAAATTATAACATCAAAAAAGAATAGATTTTTATTTTCTATTCCATTAAGTTAATAACATTGGTCTACCAACTTCTAAATTATATATAAAATTATAAATAAAGTAAGCATGTATATTAAAATAACAGCAATCAATATTTTATTTGATAAAATTACTTCAATAGGATCACCATGAGAGTCACCTTCAATATCAAGACTATATAATTGAAATACTACCATTATAATAGGAATAGTCCAAAACAAATAATCATTACCTACTCTATTAACTGTTGAAACATCAACACACCATAACGAGTAGGAAACAACAGATAAAACTAAAGAAACATACATGTTTTTATCTAAAAATTCTTTATTATATAAAGCTAATACACTTCTACTTTTCTTACCGTTTTTTATAATTTCATTTCTTCTTTTTCCAAATCCTAGGAAAAAAGCGCCAAATATAACCATTAAATATAAGAACTTAGACACAGCAACATCTATAACCACTCCACCATACATAACTCTCATTACAAATCCTGATACTAGTATTACTACGTCAATAATAGGAACATTTTTTAATCCCAAACTGTACAAAATATTAACAAATATATATATTAATGGAATTCCAAAAACCATCCCATTATGATTTAAATAAAATAAATATGATGAAGAAATAGCTATTAAAGCAACTAATACAGCAATCGTTACGTAAGCCATCTTAATTGATATAGCGCCACTAGCTAAAGGTCTATTCTTTTTTACCGGGTGTTTTCTATCTTTATCAACATCATTTATATCATTTATAACATATACAACAGACGCTGATAAAGAAAAACAAATAAAAGCAATCAAACAAGTTAATACCATATTCCAATTAAATAAATTTAAGCTAAAAAACAATGGTAAAAATACTAATCCATTTTTCAACCAATGTTTTACTCTTATTAATTTAATATAATCTTTCATTACAAGAACCTCCTACTTTTAAAATAATTATATAACAAATAACCAAATTTAAAAAGCCGAATATTCGACCTTTATTAATTATTTTCAATTTTAAAGCGCCAGTTATATACATACAATGCCTTATCATCATCTACTTTCTTAACTAGAGTATACTTAACATGGTTATCATTTAAATTATAAAAATATCCATACAAAGCATTATTTTGAATCTTTAAATCAGGTTTAGATTGCATCATAGTTATATCTTCACGAATTTGTTTAAATGTTGATAAGTTATTAACATCAACACTTATAAAGAAGTGCGAATTAACAATTAATACTAAACCAAGTAAACATCCAAGTACATAAATAAACTTTTTATTATTAAAATATTTGTAAACATACCCTATCAAAACTAAGACGCTTATTGGTATAAAGAATAGCTGTGGAACGTATCTTGCCCACCATCCCTCTCCAACAAGTATAACAGTTAAAATCATAATCAAAGATATTAAACCTATATAAACAAATATTTTTTTATCGTATTTAATCAATTTAATTGAACACACAATAAAACATAATAAAGAAATAATTAAAGTTAATGCAAATAATGGACCAAAGCCAGCTATTCTTACATCTGGAATATTTAATCCATCTAATTCTGATTTATAAACCATAAAAGGAATTTTTAATTCAGGACTTTTACCAGAACTATAAGTAACATTTTCTGTTTTTGAAAATAAAGACCATACAAATTTTTGAGGACTTGAAATTTCATTAAACACTTTAGGTTGCATCTCAGTAATTATATCTTCTTTATCTTTTCCAAATAAAGGATATAAAGGATTATGATGTTGAATGGTATTAAGTACATATGAATTAGAACCTACAAAAAATATCGCCACACTAAATACTATCGTAAAAAATAAAGTCAATTTTTTAAAATTTTCTAAAAAATCTTGTTCTTTTTTATTTTTTATAATCCAATAAAAATAAAAGACTGCAGCTATAATTCCCGAATACAATAAGCCAGTAAACTTAAGGTTAACAAATATAGATAAAATAGAACAAATAGACAACCACAAATCAAATGACTTCTTTTCACAGAAAATGCCTAAAAATAATAATAAAGTTTCCATTAAGAAACACATTCCCATAATACCATCAATATAATAATTAAATAATTGACTTAACAATATAGGGTTTAAAGCTAACAACAAAGAAATTATAAATGAATACTTTTTATTTAAAAATAATGAGAATACATTATAAGCTAAAACACACATCATTATCATTAATATTATTGTTATACACTTACCACTCTCAATATTATTTGTAATATTATAATAATTTGCAGCAATAATCCAACTTGCTTTAGGATAATGTTCAATCCATATGTCAATCTTAGAATCATCATCAAATTGAACTACATTATCGTTATTTTTTTGAAAAGATGTTGATTTTTCATAAATAGGATTCCAACCATTTTTTATAAAAGCAATAGCAGTCTTATGATATGAATTACCATCAATTGTCATATCAAAAGTCCTACAGCTAAAAAAAGGTAAACCCATAACAATAAATAAGTATAAAACTATAATCATAATCTTATTAAATAACTTTTTATCTAAATTACATTTATTTAATAAATAATAAATAATTGGTATAGTAAAACTAACTGTTTGTACTAAGCCTAAACAGTTTTTCAAATGTACTATTTGAAATATACAATAAGTACATAAAACTAGTAACAAGTATGTCATAACCATTACAAATAACTGCATTGAATTTCTAGAAAATAATTCTCTAACTTTATTATTTTTTATCTTCTTTTGACGACTTTTTATTTTTTTCATTATTATCACCTCTACTATAAAATAATTAAAAAGCCTTTGATATAAATCAAAGGCAAAAACATATTTTTATCTAAACATTTATGCTTTAATCTCTTTTAAATATTTTTTTACCAATTTTCCAAGCAGGAGATTTAACAAAAGCCCTCCAAGCAGGATATTTCCATAATTTATCTTTATCAATATTAAAGAACTTATCATTAAAACCAGGATAATGATCAACACAATAGTTATATACAAACCATTGATATTCATCAAATAAATATTCCATATATAATTTATATACACTAAGAGCAAGTGATTCGGGAATAACACTATCATTAGCCTCCAAAGTATCAAATATACTATCAAATTTTTCAACCATATTTTCTACTGTAAAACCATTTAATATTTTTTTTCTTGAATTTTTCTTTAATTTGTCAAGATTATCTAATACACAAAGCACAGCATTTTTATAATCAACAATTTCTTGGTTTTTTTCTTCATTAGTTAAGTTTTCTTTATAATCAACAATCTTACCTACTGTATCATCAATAAGTTCTTTTTGACCACCAACATCTGAAGAAACAACAGGTACTCCCATAGCTAAAGATTCATAAGCAGTTAAAGCTAACCCTTCTAACCTTGAACAATTAAATGTTAAATCACTAATTGAATACACTTCAGCCGAATTTTTAACCATACCAAGCATTCTAAATTTGTCGCTTATTCCTTTATGCTCTATCAATTTTTTAACATCATTAAATAATGGTCCATCTCCTGCTATAATAAAAGACAAATCACCACGTTCTTTCAATAACAAATCAGCAACCTTTACAAATAATTCGGGTCTTTTTTCTTCACTTAACCTAGCAATAAAAGTAATAACTTTTTCATCTTCTGAAATACCATATTGTCTTCTCAATTTTTTCCTATCAAATTTAGAAGGATCATATTTATCAGAATCAGTTCCAATATAAATAGTATCAACATGATTAATACCAAACATATCTTTTAATTGATTAGTCGTAAATTCGTTACAAGCATAAGTATGATCAATACATTCTTCAAAATCTTTTGAATATCTTCCAAAAGCCCCTCTAGGATCTTTTAAATCTACCGAATGAATATAATCTATTACTTTAATATTAGGATAAACAGCTTTAATATGTGGCAACATTGCATAACCATACGTACTATTAGAATTAAATACAATATCAACATTTCTAGATTTAATTAAATATTCTACAAATTGAATGTAATCTTTTCTCTCTAAGAAAGTAGACATATCATAACATTCATTAGAATTTTCTACAAATTGTTGTCTTAGAGGATTATCCTTAGGAAAAGTAGTTAAAACAATAGCATTATACTTGTTTTTATCTAATCTCTTTATTAATTCTAAATTAAATAAATCAGCTCCACCAACTATCATCCATGGGAAAATATACAAAATAGTTTTTTTATCTGTTTTCTTATACATTGGCAAAATAAAATTTTTCCAATTATCGACATTAAAATTATCAGGTGTTATATCTTTATCACCAAAACTTGGAAATTGATAAATCTCTGCATTATTAGATACTTTTTTAGCAGTTTCATTAACATATTTCATAGCATTCTTATGATTTTTTTTAGCTCTTGATAGCTCACCAGAATTACTTATTCTATACCAAAACAAAGGAGCATTAATTCTTACAGGTTTCTTTCCTGCTTCTAATAACTTTAACCATAAATTCCAATCTTCATACATTGATTTTTCCTTAATACCAAAGCACCCTACCTCTATAAGATCATCTTTTTTTACAAGTGAAGCAATGCCAATAACATTTTCTTTCTTTTCGCCTCTAGCAGATAAATATCTATCCCAAATAAATTCACTATCACCAAAATTAGTCATGGCAGTATATGACCAAGAAGCGTCAGCATGGGTTTCCAAAGCCCAAAATAAACATTCAATCATGTTATTTTCCATTAAATCATCACAATCAATAAAGAAAATATATTTACTTTCTTTAGAAGATTGACTAATACCAAAATCACGAGCAACAGATGGCCCAGCATTTTCTTTATGAAAAACTTTAATTCTTTTATCAAGTTTAGCTACACGTTCTAGCTCTTTTAATGAATCTTTATCCTTAGAACCATCATCGACAATTATCCATTCAAAATATGGATATGTTTGATTAAAAATACAATTAGCTGTCTCTTGTAAAGTAGCTCCACCATTATAAAACGGTGTTATTATAGAAATAACAACTTTTTTATCATCAATTAATTTTCCATACTCTTTTTTTTCTCTTCCAGGTAACAATCTATAATCTATCATTTTAATTTCCTTCCTTAACCCACTTTTTTTCTTACAATTGCTCAGCAAAACCTTTTTGCAATTTATTAAATATCATATAACCAACAATACATAAGATTATACCTATTATAAACAATATGCCTAAGCCATTTAAATCTGGAACCATCTTATCATAAAATATTGCTCTGTAACCATTTATAACATAAGCCATTGGATTAAATTTCATTATCCATTGATAGTCAGCTGGGATTTTTCCAGATGCATAACATATTGGAGTTGCATAAAACAATAATTGTAAAGCTACACCTACAAAGTGTGCTAAATCTCTAACATATACAGTTATAGCAGATAATAGGAACGCAAAGCCCAAAGTCACAACAAATTGTACTAATAAAATCAATGGATAAAATACTATATGCCATGAAAATCCATAACCAGTTAATAGAATAAAAGCTAAAATAATCACCGTTGAAATAATAAAATTAACACATTCACTAGTTACAACAGATATTGGCAAAATTTCTCTTGGAAAGAAAACCTTTTTTATAATGCCTCCATTTTCAACAATTGTAAATGCAGCTTTATTAATAGCAGTTGAAAAAAACAACCAAGGTATCAAACCACAAACTAAAAAAATCACATAATTATCATCTGTTTGCATTATTAACGGAAAAACCAATGCATAAACAGCAATTTGTAACAAAGGATTTAAAAATGACCATATTACACCTAAAAATGAATTTTTATATTTCCCTCTTATTTCTTTACTTACACTAGTTTTTAGTAATTCTCTATAATCATATAATCTTTTAAAAATATTATTCATCTAAATCACCTACCTAGTAGCCTCTAAATATGCGTCAACAACTTCATCCGGTTTACCATCCATTTTTATCTTACCATCACATAACCAAACAGCTCGATCACATAATTCTTTAACTTGACCCATACTATGTGTAACAAAAACCATTGTTTTTCCTTCTTCACGCAACTCTTTCATTTTAGCTAAGCACTTTTCTTGAAAATGTTGATCCCCTACAGAAAGTATTTCATCTACTAAAAGTATTTCTGCATCAACATTAATAGCTACTGAAAATGCAAGTCGCATGTACATTCCAGAAGAATACGTTCTAACTGGATTATCAATATAGGATCCAAGCTCACTAAATTCAATTATTTTATTTAATCTTTTATCAATTTCTTTTTTGGATAAACCAAAGATAGAAGCATTAAAATAAATATTTTCACGGCCACTAAAATCAGGATGAAATCCTGCTCCTAATTCTAATAAAGAAGTAAGTTTTCCTCTCGTGACGATTTTTCCTTTATTAGGAAAAATTATTTGCGTCATTAACTTAAGTAATGTTGACTTACCACTTCCATTCGTTCCTATTAAGGCAACACATTCTCCTTTTTTAACCTTTAAATCAATGCCAGCAAGAACAACTCTTTTTTCTTTTTTGTTTCTAGAAAACATTGATAATATACTCTCTTTTAGCGTATTTGATTTATCTAAATAAACATCAAAAGTTTTATAAACATTTTCACAAACAATGCTATACTCACTCTTACCCATAAATTCTATTTTCCTTTCATTATATATTATATCATTATATTAATGATAAAACGAGCAAAATAAAATCTCAGCCAACAAGCTTCTTTATTTTTATTCTATCAATTAATTTATACACACTATTCAGCATCAATGAAATTAAAACAGTATAAGTTAAGTTCAGAATAAATAATAAAACCAATTTTATAGCCCAAAACATTTCAATTCTATAACAAAAAGGTAATAATAAAGAAGAGCCTACACCTTGTGCAAAATAAAATAAAATAGCATTTTTACCTATAGTACAAATAATATTATTTTTTACTTTATAAATAGAATTGATATACCATATAGTAATAATAGATAACATAGAATACGTAAAATAAACAAAATTAAAAGCTGATTTATAGCTTTGCATCATACTAAAAGAATAGTCAGTTTTTAATAACAATATAATCAAAAATAAGGATAAAGAACAAAATATAACGATAAATTTTTTGAAACTCAAATTATTATTATAAGCATAATAACCTAATAAATATATAATTATAAATAATGTCATTTCTTTTAGAAATAATCCCAAAGAAAATGAGAAAAAATTTAAAATCAAATAAAATACTAATATCATTATAATAAACCAAATTAGATTTTTTTTCGTATCCACGATTTTATCAACAGCAGAAATAAAAATAGAGCTAAAAAATGAAACAAAAAAATACATAGGCATAAACCACATAGATCCACCTACAACTTGAAGTGGCATTGTATCTGAATATTTAAATAATAAACCATTTTTAAAATTTTCAAAATTAAAACTATTATAATCAAAATATAAAACAAACAACATGTAAATACAAAAGAAAACAAAATATTTAAAATACAATTTTAATAAACCCTTAATCGTTTTTTTTACACTATTTGAATAATTATAAGTCATACCAGATATAAACATAAATAAAGGTACATCAATAAATAATGATAAACTTTTTACGTTTAGTGGAACATAACCGTCACCACTCCAAAAGCAACAATGTATAAATACAATCCATATTGCTGCAAATCCTCTATAAAAATCTAAATTATAATTTCTACTTCTTGCCATATTTACCACCTTACATACTATCAAACAATATAATACCATATTAATACCATATTTAAAAAGAATTTATTTTCTTGAAAAGTTACAGTTCAATCAAAGAGCTACAGCCTTTAAAAGATGTCTATCAAAAGATCTATCCCAAAATGATAACTTAATTCGTACTTACATTAACTATTAATTTAAATAAATTCAACTTTGCAAACAATGTTTTATCTTGATCAGTTCTTATTGCTAAATCAGTACTTGATCATCATATTTTAAACTCTCCATACTATTTAACAAAAAAGCTATTTATTAGCTTTTCCTTTAATTAAATCATTAATTTTATTATCAATACCTTTATTATATTCAATATAATCAAATTTTTCTTTTAATTTAAAGCCATTAGCTAAATAATTTTTCAGCATTTCATAAACTGATTCAGTGTTTAAATCACAAAACATACCAGCTTTACCATCCAAATCTTCCCAGTCACTTACTTTCGTAGATAAAATTACTTTGTTCATCATCATCGCTTCCAAGAACACAACAGGAAATCCTTCATAATCGCTGGCTAGTAACACTGCATCACTCATCTTATAGTAAGGATAAGGATTACTTTTACGACCTAAAAATATAATATTTTTACTTAATTTAGCTTTTATTACTTGTTCTTTATACTTATCAGTATCCGGCCCATCTCCAATAAATAAAATTCTAAATTTATAATTTTCTTTCTTTAACTTTGCACTAGCTTCTATAATGCGTGATAACCTTTTTTGATGTTCTTCATGACGTCCAACATTAACAAACAATGGAATATTTTTTTCTCTAATATATTCAACTTTATCTTTCGCTTTTTCAAAAATATTTGCTCCATCTATATAATTATTACATACAATAGCTTTCTCATCTAGTCCTTCATAATGAGAACAAACATCTCTTTTATTTTCATGTGATACAAAAACAACATTATTAAAATTTTTAGCCATAATTCCATCTAAAAAATCCTTCATCTTTTCCTTATATAAAATATAATAATTACCATGCATCCATAAAGCATTATTACTAGATGCAGCTAAGGCAAGATAAGCTCCTGGTATCGAATAGGTACAAAAGGAACAACTAAAATCATATTTATTTTTTAATTGAGATTGCCACTTAATTAACTTTAATCTATTATATATTTTTCTTAAAATAACTATTTTATTATCACTAATTTTATACTCTACTACCTTTACTTCCTTAGGTATTTGTTTTAAAAATATCCCCTCTTTTTTTTCTAAAATTAATGTTACATCATATTTTTTGTAGTCTAATCTATTTAATAAATTTACTAAAGCTTTTTCAATTCCTCCAAGCCCTAAACTATATGCCGTAAACAATAACTTTTTCTTCATACTTCACCTACTACTTTTTCCCAATAACATCCTTCATTAGTTTTTGTTCTTCTTTAATATCTGTTTCTAATACTTTTCCATATTCACTATGTTCTAATATGACATCAGCAAGTAACTCAGAACAATCTACATCACGATACCAATCTTTATTTTTTATTTCTTCAGAAACATAAGTTAAGTTAGTTGAATACATTCGATCAAATAAACCATCATCATATGCTTGTTGTAATTTTTCAACTCCTGCTGAAAATAAAGCAAATGTTGCTATTAAAATTATTTTTTTAGCACCTCTACTTTTTAACTCTTTAGCCACATCCAACATCGAACCACCAGAAGCAACCATGTCATCAACCACCATTACTGTATAATCTTTAGGATCTTTACCTAGATAAACATGTTCCACTACTGGATTTTTTCCATTTACCAACTTCGTTAAATCTCTTCTTTTATAGAAAAGGCCTACATCACAACGTAAAATTTCCGCATAATAGCGAGCTCTTTCCATAGCTCCCATATCTGGACTAATAGTTAACATTTTTTCTTTATCTATTTCTTCATTTTTAAATATTTCTTTAATTATAGTTTCTGTAGCAAAAACATTTTCAAATGGCAAATTAGGAATAGCATTAGATACATTAGGATCATGACAATCAAAAGTTATAATATTATTAACACCTAATTTTTCCAATTCTTGCAAAGCTAAAGCACAATCTAATGATTCTCTTTCTTTTCTTCTATGTTGCCTTGATTCATAAAGTAACGGCATAATAACATTAACCTTTTGAAATTTTCCATTGGCGGCACAAATAACCCGCTTAATATCTTGAAAATGTTCATCCGGTGCCATATGGTGGATTGTTCCATGAAAATCATACGTAACACTATAATTTCCAACATCAGACAAAATATATAAATCCTTATCTCTAATCGATTCCTCTATATATAACTTACCTTCACCATTATTAAAACGACTTGCTTTAACATTAACTAAAGAACTTGTTCTTTTCTTTGTCTTCTTTTGAATGTATTTATCTACTTTTTCTCCTAATTCTTTACAATTTTCAAATGCAATTATTTTTAAATTACTCATACAAACCTCTTAAAACCTTTTTGCTTTTATATACCCTGGTATAACCAATAAAGCAATTATAAAATTATATTTTTGTGCTTTTTTAATACATTCTATTTTACTCAAACCTATTAAGTAACTAAATAAAATATAATGCTTTATAAAATATAATTTTCTTTTAAATAAAGTATCTTTCTTTATATAAGTTAAACATTCATTAAAATACTCATAATATCCATGTGGGTATTTTTTAAATATTTTATTAATATTTTTCGAATATCCTTCCTCCACATACTCTCCATAAACTAAATATTTATCTTTAAAAACCATTCCTTTATAAACTTGATCTAATTTATAATATAATCTAGCTTCCGTAACAAAGTTTTCATTTTTACATACTTCGTAATAATATTTTTTTCTAACATCGGTTTTAAATACTAAAGCCATATCAAAGTCATAACCATATTTATTATGTATGTCAAATAAAGTAACAACTTTATTGTTTAGTTCTTCTTTAGTATCTGTATTTTTACTTCCTAGTTTTCTTTTATAAATTATTCCATAAACATTATCATTATCTAAAGAAGCAAAATCAGTAGCTATTGTCTTTAAAGCATCATCTAATAAATAATCATCTGAATCAACTTCTATAACGACATCACCCGTAACAAATTGTATAGCATCATTTATTTCCCTTTGCTTACCCTTATTTTCTTGATAATGATAATCTATTTTAAAATTAACTTCTTTAATCCATTTTTTTACTTCTTTTTTAGTATTATCACTTGAGCCATCATCCATTATTATCCATTCAAAATCTTGAAATGTTTCGTAGTTTTTCTTTAAACTTTCAAACAACTTGGGTAATAATTTTTCTCTATTATATGTAGCCGTCAAAACTGATATTTTCATCTTAGTCCCCCTCTATTACATGTCCTATTTCTTCTAAGATTTTTTTATTAGTATCTTTGCTACTTTTTTTAATCTTAGGTTGTTTTTCGATAATTGATTTTATTCCTTTATAGATGCCATTTTCATCATTTTTTAAGATTAATTTACTATCATAATCTATTAAAGTTTCACGAGCCGCACTATCTGTAATAATAATATATTTATTTAAAGCTCGTCCTTCAAGTAAAACCATCGGATATCCTTCATAATATGAAGCAAGTAAAAAATAATCTGCTGCCTTAATATAAGGATAAGGATTTTCTCTTTTACCCAATAAAACAAAAGTTTCCTCGACTCCTAACTCTTTTATTTTATTCTGTAACTCTTCTTTTAATGGGCCATCTCCAACAATATAAATTCGATGCATAAAGCCATCATCAATCAACTTTTTATGAACTTCAATCAATCTTCCAACAGCCTTCTGTTCAACTAAACGAGAAACTTGAACAAATGAAATCATATCATCTTTTATCTCTGGAGCCTCTCCATTCATCGCTTTTTGCAAAACTAAATCACAATCTAAATAATTGTAAATAACTCTTTTCATAACTTTATTACCTTTAAAATATCTTTGAAATTTATTCAAATTATCTTGTGACACAAAGATAAGTTCATCATATTTTAGATAAGCTTCTTTATTTAATTCTTGTTTAGCTTTTGCTTTTTCACCACTTCCAAAAACATCCTCAATATCATTATGAACCCAGGCTATTTTACGAGCATTCCCCGGACAACTAAAAATCCATGTTATTGGTCCTTCTAAAAAAGCTATTTCAACATCATACTTTCCTTTAATATATTTTTTATAAAGCATATTTCGTAAATTGTAATTAAAAAGCTGAAATGATGTTTTTAGTTTAGTAACCTTATTTATTTCTTCATACTTTCGATCATAAACCGAAACTAATTTTACCCTTTTATCTAATTGTTTTTCAAATTCACCATTACCATACAAAGTAAAAATTGTTATATCATACTTTTCTACTAATTTATTAGACAAATCAACTAAAACACGCTCTGCTCCTCCCAAGTTTAATCCTGTAATACCAAAAACTATTTTTTTCATAAAATTTCACCTCTTTCACCTTTACTTAAACTATTTATTATAATAGCTAATACTAACATACATGTACTTGAAAAGAAAACATAACCTGCTACTAATGACAAACCAAAAGCTAAAATAACACCAGCAAGATTCATCACCAAACGCACATTAATTTCTTTAAAATGCCACTTTCGTAAATTTTTTATTATTAAATATATAAATGGACCTACATATAAAATAAAACCAATTATTCCAAAGTTAAATAAAATTGATAATAATTCCATTTCCATTATCATTTCACCATAATGAACACTTCGACCATTTCCAAACAAGATATAAAGGAAATTTTTTTGTTGCTTAACCAATGAAACATGATATATAAGTTGCTGATAACGATTATCATTGGCTTTTATTTTTTTTCGATTAGCATAATTATATAAATCAAGATAAGCCTTTTTCATCTCTTCACTCATATAATCTTTTTTTAATTCTAAATTTTTTATTTGCCAAACAATAACCCCTGTATCGCCAGTCGTAAAGCCAGGTTCATTCGTATTAACATCAATAATATAAACTTCCTCAGCAATATGCTTCCTTCTTTTTAGGGTTTCTGATCCACCTACACTTACCAATAACAAAATTATTAAAACAATACTTAAGCTTAAAATCAGCTTTTTTAAATTTACTTTTTTATCTTTAATAAACTTAAATAATAAAGAAGAACCACCGTATAATAATACTAAAAGAATAAATCCTAACATTCCTGTTCTAGTTCCTACTAAAAAGACTAAATAAACTCCTAAAATAAACCAACTAAAATACATTGCTATCTTATCTTTAGTGCTAACTTCATTCATACTTCCCATTAAATTACATAACAACAATAACAAGATGGTACTAATCGAATTACCCGAAAGAAAATAACTACGATAACCAATTCCTTCTACATATGTAGTAAAAGAAGTCTTCGTAAATATTGAAAAATATATTATTATTAAATACTCAATCAACATTAAAAACATATACTTATTTATCTTTTTTAAATGACCATTTTTTTCAAAATGATAAATAATAAATAACAAGTAAATATTATAACTATAATTAATTACATATGATAATTCTTCACTCAATGTTCCATAACTTATTCCATAAAATAAAGATTTACTAATTAACAAGTGAATAACTCCATAACCAAGTAAAAATAAAGTACCTAGAATAAGACCTTTCCTATACTTTTTTTCTTTAATAAAAATATATAACAATAAAATAATTGGAATAATAGGACGTAATATCATAGTTAAAGAAATTTTCATTTGTGGAACATATGTCTTAAATAAATAACTCCCTGCATCTAAGATAGGGCTTATCAAGATAAATATATATATTAAATACTCAATCTTAAACTTTTTCATTTACTCTACCCCCTAGAATAAAATATTTTAATATATAATTTAGGAAATAATTTAAACAAGATTTTTTTGATTTTTCTAAAAAAAGTATCAGATAGCATATATTTAGTTATATCCCTATTTTGTAATTTTTCTAAATAATCATCTAATATCTTACCTTGCATTATCCGACATCTGTTTATCATTCCATTGGAAATATAACTTTTAAATAATTCTCTAGTCTCTGCCTTTACCTTAATATCATCAATCATTTTTAACAAATTATCATATTGAACAAGTGAATCATTATTTTTAGCAATTATTCTCTCTTCACTATTATTAGTCATAATACTATTTTCTCGAACATAATAATTATAGCCTTTATATGCAATTGAAGTTACACTATCAGCATTTACTACTACAATTGGAGTTAAACCAAAATCTTCATGAACACATCCTGGTATATAGGAATACTGACATTTACGCCAATAAGCCAAACTATAAGCATACGTAACCGGACTAACAAATAAATCATTTTTTAATAAAATTTTAAAAGCTTCTTCACCATCTAAATTTTCAAAAACATCAGGTTCATTATAAGTAATTTCTGTTCCATCAATCATCTGAATTTGATACTTTACTAAATCAACTTTTTCTTTATCTAAAACTTTTTTTATCTTTTCTAGTAAATGTTCATTTATTGTATCATCACTATCAACAAAAATAAAATAATCTCCCGTACATTTACTAATTCCAAAATTTCTAGCAACAGCTACCCCACTATTAGTACAATCAAAAAATCTAATTCTTTTATCATCAAAACTTTTAATAACATCCACTGAACTATCTGTACTTCCATCATTAACAATAATCAATTCGAAATTTTCATAAGTTTGCTTTAAGATACTTTCTATACATTTTTTCAAATATTTTTCAACATTGTAAACTGGAACAATTACACTGAATTTCATAAAGTATCACCCTATCTTCATTTTATCATAATATTTTTTAAAGCAAAAGAAAAAAGCCTATTTAAGACTCTTCTTTACTTTCTTTTTTATCCTTATTATGCATAAACAAAATGTCTGTTTTTAAGACTAAGAATAATAATAAAATCATTAAGGCAACATAAATCGCAATCGCCACTTTTTGATCACCTAATACAAAAAAGATTGAAACACTAGCAAACAAAATATTAATACCATAAATAATAAGAACTGTTGCTTTAACACTAAATTTCATTTTTAATAATTGATGATGAAAATGATCTTTATCTGGCGTTCCAATACTTTCACCTTTTAATAATCTTCTAAAAATAGCTAGAGTTGTATCAAATAATGGTATCGCTAATATTAATAATGGAACAATCAAAGATGTCAACGTTGTTGCTTTAAATCCTAATAATGCAATAATACTTATTATAAAACCTAAAAATAAACTACCAGTATCTCCCATAAATATCTTTGCTGGATTAAAATTATGAACTAAAAAGCCTAAGGTTGCCCCCAACATTATTAAAGATAACGTCGTATCCAAACCAGCCATACGATCTAACATAAATGCAATTATAGAGATTGTCGCAAAATATATTGAAGATACACCTGCTGCCAAACCATCTAAACCATCAATTAAATTTATAGCATTAGTTATTGCTAATATTAAAAATATTGTAATTATATAATTAAAAGGAGCAGGAAAATCCATATTAAAACCCAGAACATCAATATGATTCAAAACAATATTACCATAAAAAACTACAACACATGCCGCCACAGTCTGAATCATAAATTTAATCTTTGCAGATACTGGTTTAATATCATCAAAAATTCCCACTAATATTATTATAAAACCACCTATTAAAATTGATAACATTTGTAATGACATTTTACCAAAAAACATATAACCTACTAAAAACGAAGCAAAGATAGCCAAGCCACCCATTCTAGGCATTGGTTTTGTATGAACTTTTCGACTATTAGGAATATCCATAGCTCCAACATGTAAAGCCATCTTTTTGACAAATGGAACCAATAAAGCACTAACTAAAAAAGTTACAAATATTATTAAAAATATATTATGATTATTTACATTAAAATTCATAAACTTCACCTATTTACATTATACCCCATATTACCTCAAACTGCTAATTTTTAAAAAAAGAAAAATTATTTTTCTTTTTTCTTTGTTTTTTTATTACTTTTTTCATCAATTATTGGCAATACTTCTGTTTCTTCACGAACATATTTATCAAAAGCACTATTTACAAATGTTTTATCATCTAAAAATTCTTTTTGAGCTTGTTCACGCAACTTTTTTTGCTCCTTGGCTAATCTTTTCAAATCTTTTTTAGATAATACATTAGATTCTGCTCTAACTATACTTGATTCTAAAGTTACATCATCAACAATATCATTTGTCATTGTTTCATCATTACTAAAATCAAGTTCACTTGTTTCTTCCTCAAAATTTTTATCATTAGCAGAAGCTATATTATTTATAATTTCTTTTTCCATTTCTGAAACTTCATCAATAACTTTTTCTTCAGATTCTTCTTCTGTTTCTCGATTTTCTATATTTGATGAATCAACTTCATCTTTATCTATATTTCTTTCTGAATCTTCTTTTTTGGATTCAAGATCTTTTTCTACTTCTTTTTCGTTATTTTCTTTATTACCTTCAAGCTTTTTATTTTTACTTTCAATCATCTCAATTAATTTTTTGTTTTTATTTTTAATCTTCTTATTAACTAATAATAAAATTATTACAAGTAAAAATGCAACAGCTAAACCACAACCAAACACAATTGTTAAAATAAAATAAGTATTTTTTCCTTGAACATTAGCATTCATATTATTATCTTCATAATATTTCTGCAAAGTCCCATCTTTAATATCGTAAGTATACCAAGCTTTTTCACCATTTTTTAAATTCATTCCATAAACTAATACTAAATTATCATCTTCATTTTGATAATAGATCTTTACTTTAATATCACCAATTTCTATTTCTTTATCCTTATCAAATCCCTTAATTTTTTTATCTGGTTCATAAGGTATTATAGTAACGGCCTCTGTAGCATATTCTTTAAACAATGTATAATTATTACCATCATAAATATATAAAGCAATTTTTCCTTCTTCATCTTTTAAGCCAACTAGAGTTAAATTAGTTGCTTCATTTTTAAAGCAAACAACTTCTTCATCATTAATCATTGTCGTACTATCTACAAATAAATTAGGTGCTACCAACAACTCTTTTTTTCTTACAACCGAATAACTCTTTCCATCAACAGTAACATTTATAGGATTTAGTTCTTTTCGCGTAATATTTATATTATATTTTTTTACGTTTCCTTTTTGAGCTGTTACTACAATTGTAACCTTATTAAGACCTTCTGAAAGTTCAACACTTCCTCCACCACTTACTTGTGCATAAGTATCATCTTTAACAGCACTAATAGCTACTCTTTCTACTTCGTTTGGAACTTCTAATGTATAATCAGTAACACCCTTATTAAAATTCGGAGTTAAATTATAGCCTTCAACAACAAGAGATTTCAAATCAGCATTACTACTATACGTAGCTTGTATCTCAGATTGCGTACGAGCTGTTACCGTAGCACTTCCAACTGAAGACGATAATGCTGCTCCATCATCATTATAAGCTGCTGCTCCTGATAATGAAAAAGTTCCCGATCCACTTTTATTAGCTTTAAATTTAAACTTAACATTACTATAACCAATCAAAGTACTACCAGTTTTTACACATCTACCACCAGTATCAGTTGGTGCACTTGTTAAGGTAAACATTGCTGAATCATAATTTATACAATATTCCCAACCAGATGCGCCTGTAACGGCAACTGTAACAGTAACAGTATTACCTACCGTTACTGTACTTGAACTAGCACGTACACTAAAACTAGCAGCTTCAACATTTAATACAAATAGTATATTTATAATCAAAAATGTACTCAAATAACTTATATATTTTTTCATAAACAACTCCTATAAATTTCCTTTTCCTAATATATGTTTTTGAATCTGTAATAAATCAACAATTGATATTTTACCATCATAATTCGTATCTCCAGCATACTTTCTGTAACCATCTAAATTTCCTTTTCCTAATATATGTTTTTGAATTTGTAATAAATCAACAATTGAAACATTTCCATCACCATTAGTATCTCCACGAACAGCAATAGTGTAAACTAATGCATCATTAGTTCCATTAATCGTAATTCGATTTCCTGTTACTAAAAGACCTGAATATAAAACATTACCATTAACATCCGAAAGTATAGCACTACCCCCACTAGCTGTAACAGTATTTACAATTGTTCCAATTTGCATACCAGGTGAAATTCCATACATTACATCACCATTAACACGTACTCCCATTTTATTTACAACATCAATTGCTTTAATCACTGGAACATCAGGAATAATACGTTTAACATAAACTACATATGTTTTTGTATTCCCATTTTCAGCTGTTACTACAACTTGAACAACCGCATTATTTAAAGCATCAAAAGCAACCGTTCCAACACCACTTACTGTCGCCTTACTATCCTCAGGAGTAGCAGTCACTTGAATTTCTGTCCTATCAGTCGTTATATTATAAGAATACTCAACACGATCTTTATCAAAACCAGCTATATTAGAGCCTTCTATAACTAAACTACTTAAATTATTATTACTACTCTTATCAACCGGTTGTACAGTATCATCACCCATTCCTTCAAAAACAGGAATGATAAAATTAAAATTAGAAGAAAGTAAATTACCAGCTTTATAGGCCGTATACATCGTACTAGCTTCGCTAGCTGGAGCATAAATGTTCGTCATATATTGATGCGAATAAAGAGGATATGAAGTTGTTGGTGATATATTAAATTTTTGATAATATCCTGTATTTTGTCCCTTTTTTATATAACCTTCACTAATAAATTCTGTTCCACCTGATATAGCTTTTGCCGTTGTATTCCATGGTCGTTGATAGCTTAATGCTCCACATTTATTATTGTCATAATAAGGAGTTCCATTTTCTAAAAAAGACACACATGATGCTCCACTAATAAAACCTGAAGCATACGCTAAACCACGTTGTACAGTATATGGGTAAACGGAATCAGCATAAGCACCTATATTAAAGAAATTATAATAACCATCGAGTGAATAACCATCAGCAGAATATCTATTATAAGTAGTCGAATATGTTCCCGAAACAGAAGAATATGTTTGACTATTAGCTCCTTCTTGAATACTTCTTGATAAAACATGCAATGGATTAACACCATTATTAGCACCAGCTTGCTTAAACTCATCAAGATATTTAGATAAATTACCATTCCCAACTATTTTACTCATCGCAGCATTATTTGAAATATCCTTAGAACTCTGCAAATCTAAAAATTGAAAAATATGTTTTTCAAACAAACTATTTCTAGGATCCAAAAAAGACATAATAGTAGCTGCATTAATATAGTAATAACTGCCTTCAATATAGTTAGAGTTCAACCAATAATTAGAGTTACTAGTTTGTAAAACTGTTTTACCTTCTTCTTCTAAAGCAACTTCATTTAATGTTTTACCAATCTTTTGAGCTTCAAAGTTCCAATTAGGGTATTTAGTATGTAAATAATAAAGATATGGACAATAAGATCTATGAAAGCCTTTTGTTACTAAAGCATTACAATATTCATCATAGTTACCACCACTCGTTAACATTGCTGCATCTACATTTAACACATAAGAAGATGAAACAAAACCCGTTTTACCATTATCAAAAGTAATCTTTGTACCATAAGAACCTCCTGCTTTATCATCTAAAACAAAAACTCTCGTACCATATGCTAACTCTGTAATAGTAGCTGAACCACGAATAGAACTTTCATGCACAACCAAAGCATCTGCACTAATTATACCATTGTAATTTCCAAGAGCATCAACAGTTAAAAATAAAGTAAAAAATAAAATCAAAATATAGATAGTCTTTTTAACCATTTAATCACTCCTTACTATCATTCATAATCATTATAACATAATCATTTCAAGATAACAACGTACCAAAATGTCCATAACTGTAAAGGTAACATAAGTTTTAAGTAACAATTGTTATAAAAAACAAATTATGATATGATATATATTATAATATTGGTAAGGAGTGGTTACTACGAAAGTCTTAACAAAAAAACTGAAAAAAGTAAGCAAAGTTCAAAGATTCTTTTATTTTGTAACAATTTTAGCTTACTTAGCAACTTTTATCTATTTTATTTATGGAATTTTACATTTAAAAGGTATTGAAACTACACTAAGAATGATAGCTATTATCATTTTTGCAGTATGGTTTGCTATATATTCCCTGGCAGGTCTTCTATGTATGCTGTCAAAAAAGAAAAAAACATTTATTTTCTTAACAATTATAACTCTTATATTTTGTCCAATCTTTGGTGTTTCATCATACTACATTAACAAAGTATATGGTGCTTTAGAAAATATTAACCATGAAAAAATTCTATACACCTCTAACATGATTGCTCTAAAAGAGACAAAATTTAATAGTAGCTCAGTTATTGGGATGATTGAATCAGAAGATGATATTGAAGGAAATAACTTAGCTAAAAAAATAATAAAAAATAATAATTTATCCAATAAAATAGAAACTTATGAAGATTATCAATCAATGTTAAAAGATCTATACAATAAAAAAATTGATGCATGCTTTGTTTCCAGTAACTATGCTATTTTATTTGGCCAAGATGATGCCTATCCAAATATTGCAAATGACGTTAAAGTACTTTATGAATATAGCGAAGAACAAACTAACAAAGATGCTGAAGTTTTAAAAACAAGTTCTAAAAAAGATTTAACTGAACCATTTACAATGTTAATAATGGGAGTTGATTCAGAAAAAAATGGTTTAACTGCTAATCAAGCATTTAATGGTGATACATTAATTATGGTAACATTTAATCCTAGTACTTTAACTGCTACTATGTTTAGTATTCCAAGAGATATGTACGTTCCAATTGCTTGTAATAATAATCGTTATGCTAAAATAAACTCATCTGCTGCTTATGGTTCATCATGTGTTATAAGTACTATCAAACAATTAACTAAAATAGATATCGATTATTACGTTAAAATGAATTTCCAAGGCGTTGTTGACTTAGTAGATGCTCTTGGTGGTGTTAGTGTTGATGTCGAAAAACCAGACTTTTCATATGATGACAAGCATATTGGACAAGTATGTGAACAAAATTCTAAAAGACAATTTGGTTCTAACCTAGTTTGTATGAAAACAGGTGTTCAACAATTAAATGGTGAACAAGCTCTTGCATATGCTAGATGCCGTCATTTATACGCAATATCAGACATTGCCAGAAACAAACATCAACAAGATATTATTGAAGCAATGGCTCAAAAAGTCAAAACTCTAAGAAGTGTCAAGGACTTTGAAAACATTTTAACAGCTGTATCAAACAATTTGGAAACTAACATGACAACTCAACAAATTCTTTCTATATATAACGTTGGCAAAGATATGTTGCAAAACACTACTTCATCTTCATCACTCTCTATTAAAAAGACATACCTTGCATATTATAGTTTACCAGTCTATCTACCTGCATCTGGTTCTTATACAAGTGCTTTAGGATACTATCCTCAATCATTAGAAGCTATCGTTAAAGCAATGAAAATCAATCTTGGACAAGAAACCGAAAAACCTGTAAAAACATTTAAAATAAATTATAATGAGGACTATACCACTCCATTAATTGGTCAAGGATTAACTGGCGGAGCTAAATTAGAAAGAATGCCAAATTTCATTGGCTATGATAGATATTACGTAAGTAGTTGGTGTTCTAAAAATGGTATCTCATGTAGCTTTAGAGAACAAGATAGTTCAAGAGAATCTGGAGAAGTTGTTGATCAAGCTGTTCATGAAGGTGTCCTATTAAAATCCCTATCATCAGCAACATTCTATGTTAGTAATGGTCGCTTAACAACAATTATCGATGATGACGATGACGACGATGATACTCCAAGTAATAACAACAATTCTAATAATTCATCAAATAACTCATCTAATAGCTCTAGTAATAGCTCTAACAATAACTCTAGCAACAATTCTAATAATAGTTCTAACAATAATTCTAGTAGTAGTGATAAAAATAACAACTCATCCAGTGATTCCAATAAAGATGAAGACAAAAAAGATGATAGTTCATCTGAAATAAGTGAATAAAATCAAAAAAGTACCACAAAGGTACTTTTCTTATGAATAAAATATAAATATAATAATATAAGAAACGAGGTAAAAATGTGCATAACGAAGTATTTTTCAATAAAAAAATTAATAATGATATTACCCTTGCAGTCATAAGTGATATTCATTATTATCCTAAATTTAATACAAATATATTTAAAAAATTAATAAAACAAATAAAAAATAGACAACCAAATTACATTTGTGTTGTTGGTGATATATTAGATGAATCCAAATTTACAGAGATAGAAAATTTAATTACATTCTTTAAAGATTTAGCTGAAATATCCCCTGTTATCGTAGTTCTCGGCAATCATGACGAAAAAACTGGTGCAATGTTTAAATGGCAATCAAAAAGCAACTCTGTTTTAACTAACTCCTTAAAAAAAATTAATAATTTACATCTACTTGAAGATAATATATGGCAAGATAAGAACATAACTTTTTATGGATTTAACTTATCATTTAATTACTATGAAAAATGCAATGAAACTTATGAAAGTTTTGTCACAGAAGCCAAAGAACTAAAATGTCCTCTTCCTAAAGAAACATATAATATAACCCTCTTTCATAGTCCAGCTAATATTTACCAATTTATTGCTAAAAATCCTTCTCATCCCCTTAACAATACTGATTTAATATTATCTGGACATATGCATAATGGGTGTCTACCATTTATAATAGCTCATCCACTTAATAAAATATTTAAAACAAATATTGGTTTAATATCACCACAAAAAACTTTTTTTCCTAAATTAGCTCAAGGAAAAGTTACTAAAGAAGTAAAAGATGGCTATATTTACGAAGGTGTAACCAAATTAAGTCATTCAACAAAAATGTTCCACACCTTTGACTTTATCTTTCAAAAGAAAGTTGAATTTCTAACTATTAAACAAAACAAAAAAATATAAAAATCATCACTAAAAAATCAAGAATATTCTTCTAATTCTTGATTTTTTTATTATAAAAATTAATTTTCATCATAAGTTGGTTTCAACGTTGGTTGATAATCTACAACACTCCATCTAATACCATCTTCTTTTACAACAACGATAGAAGCTTCATCATCATATCCCATATCCGTTACATAGGTTAACTTTAACTTAACAAGATAACCATCTTTTTCTTTTTTATCTATTGTATAAGTTGTTTTTTCAGTTGAAACTGTTTCAACATTACTCACTTCTGGCAATGATTGCTTTCTATCGCCATAAGTATTATCAATCAAAGTAGAATATAAAGTATCCATTACTTTCTTTGTATACATATCTGCTTTATCTTTATAAAAATACTCTGTTCCTCCAACATCATACTTATTAAGTTTTGTACTCATCGTATATAAATCAATCACGAATAATCTAGCAACTTGCGTACTATAAGCTTCTTCATCAATAGAAGATGCTTTTAATATTTTCTTTAAATTTTCAAATTCACTTTTATAATATTTACTATCTTTATCACTTATAGAATAGCCATACTCATCTAAACTATCTACAACTTTAACAGTTACAACATTTTTAGAAGAACCATTTTTATTTTTAAATTTAAAGTTATAAACTAATATTCCGCCAACCACAATAATTATTAATACTAAGATAAGTAAAACTTTCTTTTTTCTTTTTTTCTTTTTTAATTTAACTTCATCTTTAATATCCTTTTTTACTTCTTTTTCTTTAGCCATTACCATCACCATCTCCTATATCAGAATTACCGCTTTTTATATTAGCCCCCTCTTTTTTTATTAAATCATGAACAATAATATTATTTGAAACAGTTAATATTTTATCCGAATATTCTTTTAATGAACTAACATAGTTTTCATCTATTATTGCATTTTCTTTTAATATTAAATAATTATTAGATGTATTACTATAATAAATTGTATTAGTAACAAAATTTCCACTAGGGAAAACTACAACATTATCTTCTTTTATATCATAAATATCATGACCAAGAGCATAAGGGTTACTAAAGCCCATCATATTGCCTAATGTTGGCATAATATCATACATTCCCATAACATTATTATTCACTAATTTAATTTTCTTAGCAACATTCTTATTTTTAGTCCAAATAATTAAAGGTGTTCTACGATTAATTTCATGCGCATAATAATCATAATTTACATAATTAGGATCACCTTCTTGATAAGTTTCACCTGTTTCAGTATTGTAATTATAATAATATTGATATTCTCCCTTATCTAGTCTAGCATCATGATCACCATAGAAAACAAATACCGTATTATTATAATATTCACTATTTTTTACATACTCAACAAATTGCCCTAATGACATATCAGCATAATGAGCACTAATAAAATAGTTCCCCAATTTTGTTCCTTTCAAATAATTATCAGTTTTCATTTCCTCTTCTTGAGTTTGTTCATTTTTTACTTTATATGTATTAGTCAAATCTAATTTACCAAAATTATCATAGATTTCTGGATTCCAATCAGTTGCTGCAAATGGTGAATGATTAGATAATTGAATCAAAGTTCCCATATAATTTGTATGTTCTCTTTCAATTTTTTCAAGTTTTTCTTGCATTTGTTCAAAAAACATTGAATCATTTAAACCAAGACCAACACGATCTTTTTTTTCATCATACTTAAATGTTTCTTTAAAATACATATCTTGATAACCTAATCTAGGATGCATATTATTTCTATTCCACATTGAAGAGCTATTAGCATGAGCACTAAAAGTATAATATCCTTTTTGTGATAAAATTTTTGGTATACTTACATAATCTCTCTTATAATAGCCTACAAATACAGTACCACTACTTGATGGCATTAATGATGTATTTAAAGTAAACTCTGTATCACTACTTGTTCCAACACTAATTTGTGGATAAAAATTACTAAAATACATACCTTCTTTAGATAACTTATTTATTGTTGGTGTAATTTCAACACCATTTACTTTTGTATCAATTAAGAAATTTTGAATACTTTCCATATGAATAAAAATAACATTCATACCTTCTAAAACATTAGTATATTTATTAGGTTGTTTAGTTTCATCTTCTTTAAATTTATTGGTATAAAATTCTCTGAAACTTTTAGCAGCTTCATCATATCCAAATAATGAATTAATTTTAGGAGATAAACTCTGAACCAAATCATTACCTTGATATAAAATTATTCCAAAACGTTGAACTATATATTCTCTATTCCATTGTTTCACTAATCTACTAGCATCGGTCCCTGTAATATTGACTAAAGTAAATGATAAAATTATAAAGCCACATAATAAGGTCCCCACAAACATTTTTTTACCTTTTTCAATACGTCCAACAAAATTATAATAATTACTAATTTTAAGTAAACGATGTATATAATAGTAAAAAAATGGAAAAAACAAATAGATAAAATCAATAAATCTAAATTTTTCTATTAAAGAATCGCCAACTTCTCCAACTAAACCTAATTCAGCTAATAAACTAAAAGATGCAAATGATGTATAAAAGACATAATAAATAGAATTTACAATACACATCAATGTTACTACTAAAATCCAAAACATATAGTATTTAAATTGTTTATCAGCTTTAAATAAATATCCAAAAGATCCAATAATAACTAATAAAGCAAAATCACAAATAAAAGGTTCATAAGCAAAAGTATTACGTAACGTAAATTTTCTTAATAAAACTGTTTCAATAATTGTAAACAACAAAAATGTTAAAAATAATTTATTAGTAGAAAAATATTGCATAATAAATTTACGTATTTTTTTCAAATATGTTGATATTTTATTTTTCATTTTATCCCTTCTTACAAATCATATTATAACATATATAAACATTTTGTTACAACAATGTAAGTTTAGTTGATTTTTATTAATTTACACTTGAATTTTTATTAATTTAATGTTATTATCTAAATACATGTACAAATGCAGGTGTAGTACAATGGTTAGTATGCAACCTTGCCAAGGTTGAGATGGGAGTTCGATTCTCCTCACTTGCTCCATTGAGGAATCTGTTCGGAAAATCCGAACTTACATATATGAATCATTCGA
>OIYO01000034.1_pt1 | contig 138505 bp, 117 predicted proteins | sample 1588191 | NCBI WGS metagenome assembly OIYO01 (sample SAMN03283275) | human gut metagenome | biome: human-associated habitat; material: feces | host: Homo sapiens | place: Peru | collected 2012 | reverse complement strand
GAGCAGTTGGTAGCTCGTCGGGCTCATAACCCGGAGGTCGCAGGTTCAAGTCCTGCCTCCGCAACCACCATAGGACACTAAAAATGATACAATTTTTAGTGTCCTACTTTTTGTCTCTTCAGCACAGAAATAAATCCTCGGTTCAACCGAGGGATAGAAATAATTGAAGCAGAAAGAATTGACTTGGTTATATATATTTGATAAAGTAAAATAGAAAAGATGTTTTATGGAGTTAACAATATGATTTCAATAGAAGAATACAAACAAAACCCGTGCGAAGCTTTGTCAATTCCATATTGGAAAGCAACTGATATAATTATTCCTGATAATGTAAAAATCATTCATAACAAAAATTTTGATGAAACTTTATTAGAAAAATACAGTGATAAACAATACTTTAGGTTAATTCACAGACTGAATTATGTTCCTGACTTTTCAAATAATGATTTCACCTATAAAATGTTGTCAAAAGAAAAAACAAATGAAGTTGCGGATATGATAAACGCTTCATATTTGCACACTGATGTATTTGTTTCTGCCGACTATATAAAAGGTCTTACTGAAGCAAAGGTATATTTCCCGGAGCTATGGATTGGTGCCTTTGATAACACTAAATTAGTAGGCTCGATTATATGTGATTTAGATACGAATATTGGTGAAGGTATTATTGAGTGGTTACAGGTTTTGCCGGAATATAGAGGGAAAGGAATTGCTTCTGTACTTGTATGCAAAGCATTAAATATATTAAAGCTAAATGCAAATTTTGCAACTGTATCAGGCGAATGCGATAACATTACAAACCCTGAAAGCGTTTACCGCAAATGTGGATTTATTGGCAATGATATTTGGCATATATTGACAAAACGCTGATGAAAACGATAAATTGATAGAATTGTAATCGTCACATTGTATCAAATAATACCAATAAATACATACCTATTGGCGTCTTTTATCTTGCGACCTTGCAAGCTTATTGTTTCATTTATAAAGTTAAAGAACAAGCAAAAATATTTGAAACATTTGTGGTGGTCACATTTTCAAGTGCAGGGTCACATTTTTGGACAGGCGGTCACATTGTATCAAATATGCTGTACAAAGACACAAAATGAAACCACCCAATTTGGGTGGTTTTCTTTTTGTGCTGTGAGCTATGCTCACGGTTGCGACCGACGGGTTCCCAGAGCACAACTGCCAAGCGCTCCCGGTGGGAGATACAGCGCAGGCTGTTGTGGCGCAGCGGTCAAAATTTATCGGCGCTCCAAGCCGTAATAAATTTTGGACACCGCAAGAGTGCAAGCAGGGACGTAGCCTCTGTGAGAAAAAATAATTTTTTCTGCTATTGTCTAACATTGCATATGTTTTTATTTATTGAATTTGGCTATGACCTATGATATTATGAATTTATAAAAGCATTCTCACAATATCATTTTGAGGCAAAAAATGTTTAAGGAAATCATCTATAAAAAAAAGGAAAAAGAGCAGAAATTATATTTCATAGCACAAACAATCGCAAAAAAAACCATCGAATATGCAAAGGAAATTATCAAACCAGGTTTAAATTTAATTGAACTTAGAAAAATGTGCGAAAACAAAATGCTTGAACTTGGGGCAGATTCTTTTTGGTACTATGGTATTGGTGCGTTTATATTTGCAGGCAATGAAACTGTTAAATCTGTTTCAGGAAAAGAATATATAATCTCTGACTATATTATTAAAAGTGACGATATTATCACAATTGATTTAAGTCCGCAAATAAAAAATATTTGGGGCGATTATGCAAGAACAGTAATTATACAAAACGGCAAGGTTGTAGATAAAATTAATCAAATACAAAACACCGAGTGGAAAAGTGGTTTGTTAATTGAGGAAAAGTTGCATAGTGAGCTTTTCAATTATGCCACAAGCAATACTACGTTTGAAGAATTATATTATCATATGAATGAATTTATCAAGAAATGCGGATATCTAAATCTTGATTTTAACGGCAATTTAGGCCATTCGATAGTAAAAAACAAAAACCACAGAATTTACATTGAAAATGGCAATAAGAAAAAACTTGGCAATGTAAAATATTTTACATTTGAGCCTCACATAGCTCTTCCTAATTCTGATTATGGATATAAAAAAGAAAATATCTATTATTTTAACAACGATAAATTGATAGAATTGTAATAGTCACAATGTATCAAATAAGAACAATAAATACATACCTATTGGCGTCTTTTATATGGCAACCTTGCAAGGCTGAACACTAAAAGTCAGGAAAACAGATTATTACTGCTCTATAATGTAATCATACAGAAAGGAGAGAGATAGATGGACTGGTTAACCGGAATGCAAAATGCGATTAATTATATTGAGGAAAATCTGACAGAAAAAATCGACTATGATGAAGCTGCAAAACAAGCATCTTGTTCAAGTTTCTATTTCCAAAGAATTTTCAGTATTCTGTGCGGAATAACTCTTGGAGATTATATTCGCAACAGACGACTTACTCTTGCCGGAAATGAGTTGAGCGCAACTGATAACAAAGTGATCGATATCGCTTTGAAATACGGCTATGAAAGTCCCGAGAGTTTCACAAGAGCCTTTTCAAAATTTCACGGAGTTACACCTTCCGATGCAAAAAAAGATGGCTCTAAACTCAAATCTTTTTCTCCACTTTCCGTGAAAATAATATTAAGCGGAGGCAATATAATGGATTACAAGATTATCGAAAAGGCTGCATTTGACATCATTGAAAAGGTAGAAGCACATACCGTTGATAACTCTGAAAATGCGAAAAGCATTCCTGACTTTTGGACGAGATCACATAATGACGGTACGGTAAAAAAATTATTTGATGCTGCAACTGACAGAACCTACATTTTTGGTATATGTTACGGAAATCTACCGAAAAATGCAAAAACATTTGATTATTCTATTGCGGCGAAATGCGATGAGAACACAACAGTACCAAAAGGGTTTAGAAAGAACACAATTCCTGCAAGAACTTGGGCAATATTTGAGTGTAAAGGCGCTATGCCGAATGCTATTCAGGATAAGTGGCACAAGATTGTTTCGGAATTTTTTCCTACATCGGGTTATGAGCCAACCTATGAAATGGATATAGAAGCCTATACTGACGGAAATATGGGCAGCCCTGATTATCGCAGTGAGATTTGGGTTCCTGTAATTAAAAAGTATTGATGTTAGCATATATTTTTAATTGTTAAATATATTTTGTGGTGGTCACATTTTCAAGTGCAGGGTCACATTTTTGGACAGATGGTCACATTGTATCAAAAATGCAGTACAAAGACACTTGAAAATAAGCCATTCTTGCAAAAAGAGTGGCTTATTTTTTTGCATTTTTCTACCACTTTAAATTTAGTTCGGACTTGAAGACGGTTGGGGATTGTTTTATGGTGCAACGGGATTTTTTATCATATGATGATATGACGGTAGGCTATTCTTCTATTAGGCGGTGGTTTCATTTTTATTTGTTGAAATTCCCTAAAAAAGGCAGCGAATTTTTATGCTAAACATAGAATATTTGTTGTTTTGTTGCAATGGGAAAGGAATGGTACTATAACTATTGCATCATAAGAGGGGAAGTATATGAAATAATAGAAAAGCTGATCAGGAGCGTTTTGCTCTGTAAATTCTCGGCAATCGTTTTTGCAATTATTTTGGCTATAGATGTGATTGTTCATTATTCTTACAGAGTCGGATTTGTATATGTTGATTAGGCTTTGTTTAAGAATTTTTATATGGTATTATTTATACCGTCAATATTTGTTTCTCCTGCTTTTGTATGTTATTTAATGAGGTTATTATATGAAAAAGAAAAAAGTTATAATTACGAGTGTTGTCTTGATTATAATTGTTTTATTGGCTGTTTTGTTAGGATTGGTGCTGTCGTCTGTCACCAATAATATTCCTAAGAATGTTGAACAAGTGGTTATTGTTAATACTGATGATAATTCAAAGACAATAATGAGCTCATCCGATTCTAAAGAATTAGTCAAATTGGCTAACGGTACAAGAAATTATTTTGAAATACCCTCCTGTATAGGAAGTAATATTGAATTAGAGTTTCGTTCTGATTCAAAGTCAGCAGTTAGGCAAGTTTCCGGCGATGATTGCGGAACTCTTTGGGATGAAAAGGGCAATTCTTATAGTATTTCTGATAGCAATATTAAAAAAATTAAAAGAATTATAGCCGGATATAATATCCAAGTCTGTCCGCAATAAACTACTTTGAAGATTTTTCAAAATTGAATGATTATTTTTAGCCGCCTAAATTGGCGGCTTTTTTGTTTTTATTTTAAGAAGTGTTTATTTTTCTTTGTGAAAAATCCCCAAAAGAGCGGCTGGATTTTTTGGCTAAACATAGAATATCCGGCGATTTGTTGAAAAGAAAAATGAAGGGTAATATAATTAGTATATAGTTTATTTTAGGAAGGTGTAAAAATTGATTAAAATTACCCCGAACACAAAGATTAAGGATGCTATGGTAAACCCTATGGCAAAGGATATTATCGAAAGATTGATGATTGCACTGCGTCTGCCGATTTCCGTAGCTGATAAAGCATTTGTTAAAAATCTTAAGTTTAAGTCCCTTACCACCTTGTCTGCCGGTTTGCTCGACAAAAATACTATCGAAAAGCTGTGCGATATGCTCAATCTCGAAACCTGCGAGGTTATCACAAAGGATTGCCGGATGGACGAAAAGTGGTGGAAAGAGGCTGTTATTTACCAAATTTATCCTCGCTCCTTCTATGACAGCAACGGCGACGGCATAGGCGACCTTAACGGTATTACCGAAAAGTTGGATTACCTAAAGGATTTGGGCGTTACTGCCATTTGGTGCTCGCCGTTTTTTGACAGCCCTAATGATGACAATGGCTATGACATTCGTGATTATAAAAAAATCCTCGCCGAGTTTGGTACAATGGATGATTTTGACCGAATGTTAGATGAAATACATAAGCGTGGTATGAAGCTGATTATCGACCTTGTTGTTAATCACACCAGCGACGAGCATCAGTGGTTCAAAGAGGCGCTCAAGAGCAAGGATAATCCGTACCACGACTACTATATTTGGCGTGACGCTACAGACGGCGGAAAGACACCGCCCAATAATTGGGTGTCTATGTTCAGCGGCTCTGCGTGGAAATATTATGAGCACCTCGATCAGTGGTGCCTCCACATATTCAGCAAAAAACAGATGGATTTGAACTGGGATAACGAAAAAGTCCGTGAAAGCGTATATGAAACTATGAATTGGTGGCTGGATAAGGGTATTGACGGCTTTAGAATGGATGTTATTAACTTTATCAGCAAGGCAGACGGTTTGCCGGACGGAAATGATTTTATCGGAAAGTTGACCGGCTTCTTAGGCGCAGAAAATTATTTTTACGGTCCGAGACTCCATCAGTATCTCCACGAGATGAGAGAAAAGTCATTTGGCAACTACGATGTCTATACCGTCGGCGAGTGCGGCGGCGCAGGTGTCGAGATGGACAAAATGCTCACTGCCGATTTCAGAGGCGAGTTAGACACCGTGTTTAATTTTGACTGCTTGGTCGATCAGGGCCACACTGTGTATGATGATTACGAGTACGATTTGTATAAAATGATGAAAAGCATCGACAGGTTCCAAATGAGATATACCAATCATTGTTGGCCTGCCGTGTTTGTGGAAAATCACGATATACCTCGTATTGTGTCCCGTGTAGACCGCACAAACACATACCGAGAGGAGATTTCTAAGGTATGTGCGCTCATTGAGATGACCTTGAGAGGTACGCCTTATATCTATCAGGGACAGGAAATTTCTATGAGCAATGTTAAGTTTGAGTCTATTGACGAAATGAATGATATTCAGGCGGTCAATAACTATAATGAGAATGTCGCAAAGGGCAAGAACAAAGAAAAATATTTTGCCCGTGCACTTCGTGGCACAAGAGATAATGCCAGAACGCCATTCCAATGGTCCGACACTGCAAATGCAGGCTTTACCACCGGCAAACCGTGGCTCAAAATCTCAGAGGACTATCGCAGATATAACGCAGAGGATGAGCAAAACAGACCTGACAGCGTGCTTAATTTCTACAAAAAAGCCATTGCCGCAAGAAAGGAGCACAAAGCTCTTGTTTACGGCACATTCAGCTTAGCCGAGGGTATTCCTAAGCCGGTATATTGTTACTACAGAGAACTGAATGGCAAAAAGTATTTTGTAGAGCTTAATCTCGGCAAAAAAACGGTAGAACGCCCTGTAGATGTCAGCGGCGTAGAGTTGATTCTTTCTACCCACAGTAACAGAAATGAGGATGTGCTTAAGCCATTTGAGGGCAATCTGTACAGAGTGCTGTGAGAGGTATCATTATGAGTAACAAAACCAATACATATACACCCAAAGAGCGCAACTTATATTTGGTCGGTATGTTCGGTCAAAATATGATTTATAACATTATTGCTACAGGATTATACTTCTATTTTCAGAGTGTAATATGCCTGCCTGCTTTTGCACTCGGCGTAATTTTTGCCGTGGCGAGAGTTTGGGATGCTATCAATGACCCTATGATGGGCTCTATCGTTGACCGAACTAATACAAAATGGGGCAAATGCAGACCGTATCTTATCTTTTCACCGCCTGTTATTTGTCTTATTACCTGTCTTACATTTTTGAACGGCAGCTATGCCGCCGCCAAGGAGAGCGGACACAGTGCCGCTATGGTTCTTATCGTCGGTTGGGCGGCAGTGTCCTATGTCCTTTGGGGTATGAGCTATACAGCCGGTGATGTTCCTCTTTGGGGCATTATCAGCCGTATGAGCGAGGACGAAAAGGACAGAGCGAGTCTCATTTCTCTTTCGAGAATTATTGCTTCTATCGGTGCTGCCATAGTTGTTGTTTCTATCATAGCTGTTTCGCAGGCTGCCAATACCGCTATGGGCTTAACCCAAAATGCTCAAAGAGGCTTTATTTTGGTGGCAGTAGCTATGGCGATTGTTGCCTCATTGCTGTTTGAATGTGCAGGCTTAGGTACAAGAGAAAGAGTTCCTGTTTCCGAAGAAAAGAAAACTCTAAAAGAAAGTTTTAGGCTGATGTGGACCTGCAAGCCGTTCAGACGAATTTTAATCAGCGGTTTGCTTCGCTCGCCTCTGCAGCTTATGATGACAGTTGTTATGACTCTGTTCACATTCTACTATTGCGACGGCGATTTGACCACAGCTTTTACTAATCCTAAAAAACTGCTCATTGTCGCTATCGTAGGAGGGGGATACTTCATCGGTCAGTTCGTGGCTATGGCTGTTATCCCTGCACTGATTAAAAAAATAGATGTAAAAAAGTTGTACAATCTTTCATCACTTTCGGCTATACCCACAGCCCTTATGTTTGTCGTCTATATGATAGACCCTACCGGACTGTCAAAAATGCACTGGGTTATTATCGACGGAATTTTGCTGATCGGCTCCGGTATTGGATTCGGCGCAGTCAATGTTTGTCAGTCAATTATGATCAGCGACTGTATTGACTACGAGGAGTACCACACCGGCTACAGACCGGACGGAGTTTTCTTCTCAGGTCAAAGTTTTATTACTAAGTTTTCGGCAGGTATTGCATCTATTATTTCGGGCGCAGTTTATTCTATCGTAGGTTATTCTGACCAAAATGCCGACTATGTTAACAAAGCCCTTGCAGCAGGTGCAAATTTTGCTAAGGACTTTTCGTCTTATTCCGACGCAATGTGGTTCTTGCTCACTATACCGCCTGCAATCGGCTTAGCTATAGCTGTTATCCCTACCATAAAGTACGAAATAACAAAAGAGTCCCACGCCGAAATGCTCACCACCCTAATCAAAAAACACACCGCAGAATGATGCATAAGTGTGGATAGTAAAACGCTTGTTGATGTCTTTCATCAATAAGCGTTTTTTCTATTCCCCGAAAAAAGCGAGCAGAGCATTGTATAGATATTTGTACATATATTTGTATTTATGCTCTCCGCCTTTTTGTATTTTGTAGGTTATGTTGCCCTCTGATTTGTTATCATCGGTAAAAGTGAACAGGTCATCGTCATTCTTAAAACCTTTTATCAGTGCCTGCATATTGTCGTAGGTTACATCTTTTGTACCGTCTGTACCGAAAACGAAATAGTCGTTTTTTGTATAGTTAAGCTTTTTAAGATTGTTTCTCAGCTTGTACGATACCTTGCCGTAGTTTTTGTTAAATCCCTCAAAGCTGCCTGCGGCTGTCGGTGCGTAGTAGTAAAAATATTCTGTCTCTGTAGCCAAAAGCTCCCAGCATATCGCCCCGCCCATTGAGCAGCCCGCAAAGGCTCTGTGCTCTCGTGACGCAATCAAATCGTCCTTTGATGTGGATTTTGCATAGGTAGAGTATTTGCTCTCTACCGTCGGAATAAGTATGCCGGTTAGTTCTTCCTTAAAATCGTTTACTAAATAATTAAAATTATCCTGATTAAGCCGTTCTTTGCTGTCGGTATAAAAATCCGGAGTGACGGCAATCATGGGCTCTATGTCACCGTTACTGATCATATTGTCCAACACATTCTTATATATTGTGTCATCTCCGGCATTTCCAAAGATAACAGTATGGTTGCCGTTGTAGCCGGGGATAATGTAGAGAATATTGTACCGCTTTTTTGCATCATAGTTCGGCGGAAGATAGACTACAGCCTTTTTTGTGTGTCCGTCATGATTGTACTTAATTTCCTCCGTCGGCAGTGAGCCGCTTTTGACTTTTTCTTTGTATCCTTCAGGTATGTCAGTCAGCTCTGCGGAAAAATCAACCTTTTTGTCAGTAACATTTTCAGTGACGCTTTTGTTACTTTCTTTCTGTTTTGGATCGGAACACGCCGCAAAAGAAAATACCATCATCACAGCCAGTAAAACAGATATTGCTTTTTTCATCAAACCACTTCCTGTTACAGAATTTTGTGCTGTATATATTCTATCACTTAAACCTAACTTTAAGTCAATATTTTTTCGGCAATACCCCGAAAAAAGTGTTACCGTATATAATATAATTGGTAACAGCTCTAAAATTTATTCTCCCGTATTTCGCATAAATCAGTATGTTTCACGCTTTTCACTTTTAGGTAACACTCTGAAACATATTGATTATTTTTTTCTCCTGTGACATAATACACTGAAATCTTTATCTATTGGAGAATACTTATGAAAAGAGCAATCAGTTTATTATTATCACTTATTATGGTGGCCAGTATCGGAACCGGAATTGATTTTACTTCAAATGCGGCAGAAGGCTCTGCACACTTATCAGAGGACGATATAATGTGGTTCACAAATAAATTTTTGTACACATTGACAGAGTCTGAAAAAGCTACTTATGGTGATGTTCTAAAGAAAATGAGTCCCGATGTGGAATGGTCGGGCAGTGAGTATGAAAAATTCAAGTTTTGCATCGAAAAGTTACAAGGATATTGGGGTAAAATAAGCCCATTTTTGCCGTCTTCTATCACTGACAGCGAGTTGGCGAAGTTGGGAGGAAAAGCTTGTGATTACTTTACGTGTACTATAGGCGTTCTTAAGAATTTGTACTACATAAACAATGTTGACAATAACAATATCGAAAAGGCATATCATTACCTAAAATCATTTAACTCTATTTGCAGTACATTAGGGTGGTCTCTCGGACCGTTGGCGCCGATTTTAGCTGCGATTACTGCTACTTTTCCTATTGCCGAAATTCTTTATTCCGGTGTTTGTACAGAAAGCTTGCAATTTTATGAGACAGAATTACAGATGGAGTATTGGGATCCAACGCACCCCGACTTTACAACTCCCGACCAAGCTATGCTGAAGCCTGCATTTCAACCTTTGATAAAGGACGAAAAATACGAGCAGGGACTAGACGCTTTGTATATTAAATATACATTAATGAGAATGTCCGATAACATAAAAAATATTACCGTCGATCAAGCTGTTAGCGAAAAATTTTACTATGGTGGTCATACTTATCAAGTCATTAATACATCTATGACATGGTCAAATGCGAAAGAATATTGCGATAGACTTGGAGGACATCTTGCATCAGTAACTTCAAAGTCAGAAGATGAAAGTATATTTGAGTTTGTGGTTAATTCGGGTTACTCTCAAGATGAATATTGGGTTGGAGGTAGCGATGAGTCTTCAGAAGGAGATTGGCATTGGACTACAGATGAAAAATGGGAATACTCTCATTGGGGAACCGGAGAACCCGACAACTACCGCAATATACAACATTATTTATGCGTATGTATAAGAGAAAAGTCGGGTGCTTCTTGGAACTGTAATGTGTCAGAGTGGGATGATGTTGAAGACGATCGTCTTGGTGGATTGGGATTTGTGTGCGAATGGGATGACTATGTTGACACTTATCCTACTATGAATGACGAACACCATTATGACACAACTGTCGTTAATCCTACTTGTACTGCCGATGGATATACAGTCAACAAGTGTAAAGATTGTGACCTAAAATATTATACTAACAATGTGCCAAAATTCGGTCACAACTTACAGTATACTAAGACTGTCGCTCCTACCTGCACTGCTAATGGATATGAGCTGTATTCTTGCAGCAGATGTAATTATACAGAAAAACGAAATCAAGTAGCTGCTTTGGGCCATGATTATGTTCTTGAGCAAACCGTGGAGCCTACCTGCACCGAGGGTGGATACGAGTTGTATAAATGCTCTGTTTGCGGTGCTACGGAAAAGCGTAATGCTAAGGACGCTACGGGGCATAATTACACAGTGATAAGCAACACTGCTACTTGTACCGAAGGCGGAATTAAAACCAGTAAGTGTGTTAATTGCGGTGATATAAAGGCAGAAGATTCATCGGCTCTCGGCCATAAATTCAATATATCCTACGATTCACCGAGCTGTATAGTCGACGGAGGGTATACCTATACTTGTTCTGTGTGTGGATATGTTAATCGTGATGTATACAAAGCTACCGGTCATGATTACGACATGCTTAGTGGAAAGAAATATATTGATTTCGTAGAAAATTATTCCAACAAAGTGTTACCCGAAAGCGATAATGGATTGAATGAATATTATCATACAAGTGTCATCAAAATGGTAAGAATGGCTGTTCAAAATGAAATAAGAGTTGACAGAAATAATCTTATTGAAATCGAGGATTATCAGTTCACCGGAAAAAGCAGGGGAATATTATACACAACCAAAGTTAAAATGTTTGTGTTTGATAATGATGCTGATGAGAATTGTGCAGATGTCGCAATTCCTTATACAGATAGCGATGGCAATTTGCTTAATCCCAATTATGTTGACTATCTGAAAAACGGACAGTGGCACAGAGGCAAATATATTTTGGACAAATATAATCAAGTTCTCAATGAAAACGAGACAGTGGTTTGCGCAAAGCCTGATGACATAAGGTCTCACATATCTTTTACAAAGGATGAAGCGACGGACTTAAATATTACAGACAGCAACGGAAAAGTCAGTGTTAGAAATCTCGATTCACAGTATGTTGACGATGTGTTTTATTCTGCCGGAATTCCCGGAGTGTATTTTGAAAATAAGGAATATACATTTTCTTGGAATAAAAGACTTTGGTTCAATCCGTACAAGGTGGATACCCATTGTAAAGAAAATCCGAAATCGGGAGTGTATAATGTTTCGGTTGGATTCAGCAGTGGCTCATATTCCGGCTCAATAAGCACAAAAATCAAGGTTTATGATAAAGACAAATTAGTTAAAAGAGAGCCTGCTACAGTCACCAAAGACGAAAAAATTACATACACATGCTTCGATTGCGGCGATACAAAAACCGAAACTACCTCTCTCAACATAAAGAACTTTAAAATCAAGTCCATATCGCTCGCGCTTGAGAGCAGTATCACCATGAATTTTAAGGTGTCTAAGAATGCCGTGTCCGATTTTGAAAATCCATATATGGAATTTACTTGCGGCAACAAAAAAGATATTGTTACTGAGTATAAAGAGCAGGGCGATTATCTCGTATTTTCGTATAAGGGCATCTCCCCACAGCTTATGAATGATGATGTGGTTGCGGTGCTTCACGCCAAGCATAACGGTATTGACTATAAAAGTCCACAAAAGGTAATGAGTATAAAAACCTATGCCTATGCCATTCTCGATAAATATAATTCCGACAGTTATGCAAAACTCAGGACGCTTATGGTAGACTTGCTTAACTACGGTGCCGCCGCCCAAGCGTATATCGGATACGAAGAGAACGATTTGGTAAACAGTGCCCTCACTCAGCAGCAAAAGCAATGGGCAAGTACAAACGACAGACCGTACGAAAACATAAGAGATTACAACTACAAAACTATTTCGTCCCCATCGTGCAAATGGGTGTCAGGAAGTCTTGTGCTGGGTAATTCAGTAACAGTTAGGGCGAAGTTTTCTGCCAATAATATTGAAAACAAAACTGTTGTTGTGACCTGCGGTAATGCTAAATTTGAATACACAAAAGAAGATTTTATTTCTTGCGGCAACGGTTATTATTATGTCTATTGTGATGAAATATACGCAAATGAGATGAGCAAAGAATTGTATTTTACTGTTTACGAAAACGGAATCCAGTGTAGCAATACTATGAGATATAGCATTGAATCCTATGCAAAATTAGTAAAAGATGCGTACCCTGATACCGCTATCGAAAAAATGATAAGTGCTATGATGCGTTACGGTGACAGTGCAAAAGCGTACGGATTGTAAGTTATCAATATAAAAGGGAAAAAGAATAATGAAAGAGTTTTACACAAATATTCTATGCGTTCAATGTGATATCGACTTCTGATACAGATAACAGTAAGAGAGAGCCTATAGAATTGCCTTATTTGTAAATTGAAAAATTCATATTATTTCTTATTATTCTCCCTCCCACCGCATAATTCGGGCAGCTTTGTTTTTTATGGTGTTGAATAGCAAAAATGTTTGTGCTAAAATAAATTGTAAAGAATATAAGGTTAGGGTGGTAATATTATGAGTGAAGTTATGTTGGGTGACAGCAGTGAGTATGTAAAAGTTTTGGACAATGCTGTAGAAATAAAAAATTCATCTTCACTTTTTATTCTTAAGAGGCAAATGGAGATTGTAACAATCCCTTACAGCCAGATAACAGGCGTTGCTATATGCAAGCCCGGACTGATCACCATAGGGTATATTGAGATAAAATTCCCCGGCAATGATTTTAATAATTCCGACAGAGAAAAGAAAGATGTGCTCAAAAATCCTTATGCATATTTTTTGAAAATCGGCGAATACAAAAAAGCACTTAAACTAAAAGAAATTATAGAAAAGCGAGTGCAGATTGCCAATTCGGCAAGAGGTGCTTTTTCTCCCGCAGACGAAATTATGAAGTATAAACAACTACTCGATATAGGCGCTATTACTAAACAAGAGTACGAAAAAAAGAAAAACGAATTGTTGTCGTTATAGAAATTAACGAAATAGATAAAATAATCAACACGCGCTGCGTAACTGCGTGTCGAATAAAGGGGGAAATTCAAAGAAGTGGTAAAGATTTTCTCTTTTTTATTGACCTAAAGCCAGCTTTAGCGTATATAATAAACATAAAATCAAATGAATTTGGAGAACAATATGAAAAAGATTTTATGTTTATTGCTAAGCACAATGCTTTTGTTGTCACTTGGGGCTTGTGCAAAAAGCAGTGCGACCAAAGCAGAAAGTTCTGACACCGTACTAAGTGATACAAGAGGTACCACTCAAAGCGACGAAAAGGTTCTTGTGGCATATTTTTCTGCCAGCGGAAACACTCAAGAGGTAGCAAAGGAGATTGCTTCGGTTACAGGCGGAGACCTTTTTGAAATAAAACCGGTGCAAACATATACCTCCTCCGACTTGGATTGGAATGACAAAAACAGCAGAGTCAGCCGTGAGCACGATGACAAGAGTCTCAGAGACATAGAGCTCGCCGAGACTACACCGGATAACTGGGCTGATTATAAGATAGTATATATCGGCTATCCTATTTGGTGGGGCGGTGCCGCTTGGCCTGTTAATAATTTTATCAAATCTAATGATTTTACTTCTAAGACTATTGTGCCGTTTTGTACATCTTCAAGTTCGGGAATAGGCAGCAGTGTGAATGAGCTTAAAAAACTGAATTCTACCGGTAGTTGGAAGGACGGAAAAAGATTCCCGTCCAATGTCCCTGTTAATGAAATAGAAAAATGGATTAAGACCTTGAATTTTGGTTAGAATATGTTATTATTGTGGGTGAGGGAATATATCCGCTCCGTGACTGCCGAGAGCGCACTCATAGTTATAATGCAGTCGGAAAGGTAAGATATTATGGCAAACAAATATTCGGGAACTAAAACAGAAAAAAATCTTGAGGCTGCTTTTTCAGGTGAGTCTCAAGCGAGAAACAAGTACACATATTTTGCTTCTGTAGCAAAAAAACAGGGCTTTGAGCAAATTGCAGATTTGTTTCTCAAAACCGCAAACAACGAAAAAGAACACGCAAAGATGTGGTTCAAGGAACTGAACGGTATCGGCGACACAGCAGACAACCTTAAGGCTGCCGCAGAGGGCGAAAACTACGAGTGGACAGATATGTACGTTGAGTTTGCAAAGACTGCCGAAGAAGAAGGCTTTACAGAGCTTGCGCATAAGTTCAGACTCGTTGCCGCTATCGAAAAGCATCATGAAGAACGCTACAGAGCTTTGTTGAAAAATATTGAAACCGCAGAGGTTTTTGAAAAGAGTGAGGTCAAGGTTTGGGAGTGCCGTAACTGCGGACATATCGTAGTAGGCACATCTGCGCCGGAGGTTTGTCCTACCTGTAATCACCCTCAGAGCTTTTTTGAAATCAGCGCAGAAAATTACTAAACAAAATTATATAAAATGCCTGCACGCATTGCTGTCGTGCGGGCATTTTCTGTATATGTTATTGAAATAAATCCTAAATTATGTTATAGTTTTATTATTAAAAATGCTTAGGCATTTGTTTGAGAGGGATTTATGGAAAACAGAGAAAAGTTCGCCTCCCGATTAGGTTTTATCCTTGTTTCTGCAGGATGTGCCATCGGCATAGGCAATGTGTGGAAATTTCCGTATATGTGCGGAATGTATGGCGGTGCAGCGTTTATCGTTATGTACCTGATTTTTTTGGCAATTTTGGGATTGCCGATTTTGGTTTGTGAGTTTTCGGTAGGCCGTGGCAGCGGTCTCGGTATGGGAAAAGCATTTGATAAACTTGAGCCGAAGGGTTCTAAGTGGCACAACCTAAAGTGGATTAGTGTGTTCGGCTCGTTTTTGTTGATGATGTTTTACACTATGGTAGGCGGTTGGATGATTTATTACGCTTATCTCGAGGCTGCGGGTAAACTGTCCGGTCTTGACGCCGACGGAGTAGCCGGTGTATTTTCAAATATGCTCTCGCAGCCGCAAACTATGATATTATGGACCGTTATCGCTATAGTTATTTCTTTTGCTGTCTGCATTATGGGACTGAAAAACGGAGTCGAAAAGGTAACTAAGGTAATGATGATTTTTCTTATTATACTTATGTTTGCCCTTGCCGTTAACTCATTGTTCCTAAAAAATGCGTCGGCAGGCATAAAATTCTATCTCGTTCCGGACTTTACAGTATTAAAGAAAAACGGCTTAGGCACAATGATTTTTGCTGCTATGTCACAGGCTTTCTTTACTCTCAGCCTCGGTATCGGAGCTATGGAAATTTTTGGCAGCTATTTGGATAAGAAAAAGAGAATCACAGGCGAGGCAATCAATATTATCTGCCTGGATACTCTTGTTGCACTTATGGCAGGTTTTATAATCATTCCGGCTTGCTTCTCGTTCGGCGTTCAGCCTGACTCAGGTCCGTCATTGTTGTTTATTACTCTGCCTAATCTGTTCAATAATATGAAAGGCGGAAGACTTTGGGGAACATTGTTCTTTGTATTTATGTCCTTTGCGGCTCTTTCTACAATTATAGCTGTGTTCGAGAACATTATCGCCATGTTTATGGATATGCTGGGCTGGAGCAGAAAAAAGTCTGTAGGTATCAATTTTGTTTTGATTACAGTGCTCTCAATGCCTGCTATTCTTGGATTTAACTTGTTGTCTAATGTTCAGCCTTTGGGCGAGGGAACAGGTATTATGGATATGGAGGACTTCCTCGTTTCGTCCAATTTGTTGCCGCTGGGCTCACTCGTGTTCCTTATGTTCTGCGTCCGCAAGAACGGATGGGGATTTGAGAATTTCATCAAAGAGGCCAACGAGGGCGAGGGCGTCAAGTATCCAAAGTGGCTTAGAGCGTATATGCAGTATGTACTGCCTATTATCGTTACGGTAATTTACCTAAAGGGCTATTACGACACCTTTGCAGCTAAGGGCAAGAATATCCTCATTCCTTGGATGTGCTTTGCAGTATTGCTGTTGCTTGTTATCTTTGGTATATCACTGTTCACAGGAAAAAAGAAAAAATCCAAATAAAATAATAACACGGTGCACCCGAAATTTTCGGCGCACCGTGTTTTTTTACTTTTTGTCACCGGACAGAAAGTTCATTTCAAGCCCTGCCTTGTCTAACATTTTCAGCATAGTGAAGTGGTTGAATATCGCTATTACTCTGCCTACTCCCAGCATAGCCAGCAGAGTACCTATTCCTATTCCGATAATGTGATGTGCAAATATGAGACTGACACAGCAGGTCAGTATTATCATAAATATGTCCCATATGTTTTTTGTGAACCCAACAGTCTTGTCTGTGCAGTCGGCTACAGTTTGAACTATTCCGTCGCCCGGGTTAGGTATTATTCGCATATTCAGCGACATTGCCGCTCCTATGCCTGTCAGAATTATTGCTGTCAGCAGTACGATTATTCGCATCCATATCGTGCCCCATACCGTACCCTTACATTCTGTATCCAGTTGTGGTATGCAGCCCGAAAACAAATTGATGAATCTCGTGAAAACAAGGCTTAGCGGTACCTGCAATATATCGGATACTATCTGTTTTCCGCCGTACCGCTTGATACCGTGGATTATTACCTCTATCAGTACAAATACGGAGTACCATATCAGTGTTGTGTTGCCGATAGAAATGTTAGTTATTACCGACACGCTGTATGCCACAGAAATAATTGGGGATACTCCGAGTCCGCATTTAGTATTCAGCGTTATTCCCAATGCCAATATTATCAGTCCTGCGGCATATATAATTATTCTGTATGCCGTTTGTTTCTTTTTTTCGTTGAGTTTCATATTACACTTCTTTTCTATCCAGGATATTATAAACCCGGATTTTACTTAATTCAATCATAATTTTAACTTTGTGCAGAAAAAATGTACAAAAATACTGTCCCAACAGACGCCTATATTCTTAAAAACATAGAATATTAACCACTTTTGTTGACTTTGATTTTTGTTGGTTATAAAATTTAGGTATAAGAAAACAAACTATATATACAAATTAAGAAAGGAAACTATTATGGCTACAAAAAAGAATACTGCGGCTAAAACAGCCGTAAAAGAAGAAACAAAAAAAGCAGCAACTGCTGTAAAGGAAACAGCTAAAAAGGTTGCCGAAGCTACTAAGGAAACTGCTAAGAAGACAGAAACTGTCACAAAGGCAGCTGCCGACAAAGCAGAAAAAACCACAAAGTCCGTTGCAGAAAAAGCCGAAAAGGCTACTAAAGCTGTAGCAGAAAAGACAGCAAAAGCTACCAAAGAGACTGCCAAGAAAGCAGAAAAAGCAATTAAGGAAACTGCTAAAAAGGCAGAAAAAGCAGCAGACAAAAAGCCTGCCCAAAAAACTGCTCCAAAAAAGGAAGATGCTCAGGTCTACTTTGAGTTCGGCGGAAAGCAGTTTGACCCTGCCGTTGTTGCAGAAAATGTAAAGAAGGCTTATGTTTCTGCCGGTCATAAGGCATCATCCATCAAGTCACTTAAGGTTTATATCAAAGCAGAGGATAATGCCGCATACTTTGTTATCAACAACAAAGAAATCGGCAAAATTGTGCTGTAACCAATCTTTACAAATTTTATAATATCATTACAATCAAAAAAGGAGTCGAGTAATATCGACTCCTTTTGTGTTGTGTATTTATTTGAAAAAAACATCGCAATTCGGTTCAAGACAACAGTAATTGCGTAATAGTGTACAAATAATGTCAAATAAATATACAAAAATTGTTGACAATAACCAAATGAAGTAGTATAGTATGTGTGTATTGAGGTGGTAAAGCTATATGAAAAAGTCTGTAAAAATAACACTCGCAGTTGTTGTATCATTATGCGTAGTATATTCTGTGCTTGTTATGTCCGGCGCTTTTGTCAAGAAAGAGCCCGAAACTACTAAACCGGTCCAATGTTCCTCGACTGACTTAAAGTATGATAAAAATGTTGAATTACGCATTATTTCTTGTTTTGACGCAGAACTAAACGATTGCACTGTAAAAGTCTATGCTAAAAAAATCACCGATGACGATAGTATAAAATTCCTTCCTGTTACCGATGACAAAAAGATAGGCGATTATACTTTAGTCAGCGAAAATCAGTTGAGTAAAATTCTGAATATGAAATCAAGTAACGGTGTAACAACAGCGGATCAGATATACAGTAATTCAAACGGTCAAGTGTCCTGTATTGTCCTTGCTTCTTCCGATTTCGTTTCTTCCGGATATGAAAATAACGATTTCAAATCCCATGGAGAGTTCAAAAAAGATATAGTTAAAGTAAAAGATGAACACGGCAAAGAATATGCTTTGAATGTTTTTACGGCGACTATGCCCAACAATGTGTATAACGGAAAAAATTTCGTTTTTTTCTTAGTCGACAAAGATAATAATAAAAAATATGGAATGTAGGAGGTCATTGTATGAAAAAGAATGTTAAAATTATTGTCGGAATCGTTGCTTTTCTTATTTTGCTTGTCTTAGGCTTAAAAATGTTTGGCGTTACCGATACCGCCAGAGTAGATACCGCAAAATCCTACGGAGTTTGCAATCTCAATTTTGACGACTATTCGTTAAAATTGGAATTGTATAAAAATAAAGATACAGACAAGTACGAGATTTGGGTCTACGGCAAAAAGACAACAAACAATCCAAAAGCCGATTTACCCTCAATAAATGATTCACGTGACAAAGGAGATTATGTTTTCATCGACCTTGTTCGCAGCGACGAGCTTGTTGTTAATGACGATGATTATAATTTTACACCGGCGTTCTATTCCGACGGAAAAATTAGATATTGTTTAGGAATCTTGCCTAACGAAATACAATATGTTAAGTTTTATAACAAAAAATATGCAACGAAACATCAGACTATCAAGTCTAAATCCGGAAATACAAAATTTTCGTATGTTGTTTTCCCTATGCCAAAGAGTGATGATCCCGACGAGTTTCAGTATACACTTATAGACAGTAACGGAAAAGAAATTAAATATGTAGAATAATTTTTTTAACGGACGAGAGCAATGGAATTTTTTAAGAGGTGAGATTATGAAACAGTTTTCTTTAACCAAAAAACTTAGTATAGTTATTGCTATGCTCGTTATGCTGTTGAGTATAACACCCATAGCTTCTATGGCTCAATCATCTTCGTACACGAAGTTTTCTTTCGACATTTTAGCCGATGGGGAACTTGTTAGAGGTACAGCATTTAGACTCAGAGATACAAACAAGGTTTCGGATGCTTGGGCTGTAAATATGAGCTATTCTGATGAACATACATCTGCTCATCTTGATGGCAGTGGAAAAACAGTAACACTGTTTTGGTTAGGAATAGATAATCCGAAAGGTACTAATCCAGCCGGTTCAACAAGATATTCAGTGTTAGAAGATGGCGGAACATATTACAACAAAGCATACGATTCGGCTAACGGTAAAAAAGTAGCTATGTATGGAAAAGATAATAGTACTACAAACAAGCGCTATGGCGTAGAAGGAAAATGGTCACCGAATGTAGGTCGTTCTCCTTCAAATTAGGAAATTAGTTGAATTAGATTAACAAAAAACTTGCTCCATTGCTCTCGTTTATTTCGATTATCATGGAAGGATTTTTATGTTTACTCAGGAATTAAAAAAAGTATTTTCATCAAAGAGCTATTTATATGTCTTTTTAGTTATGATTGCTGTTAGCCTTTGTAACAATGCAGAATTGCTGTATTCGGCACATTTGGCACAATATGGAACGCAAAACTTTCATCCGGTGTTTGCGTCATTGCTTACCGGATTTGACTACATACGGTGGGACCTCATCATTATATATGCTCTCCCCGCTTTTATTATTTTTGCGTATAGCGGAAAGTATGCTGCCGAGAAGTCATTACATATCGAAAATTTATATTTGCTTCGCTCTTCTCGCTCAAAAGCTTTTTATACCCGCATCGGCGTTGCGTCCATATCGGCATTTGTGCTTTTTGCATCGGTTTGTTTACTTAATTTGTTCGGCAATATGGTAGTTAATCCCGGCGGAGATGATTTTACCGGAATGGAATATATGGCTCACGAAAGCATTGGCGATCTATATTATGCAGTGCAGTATCCCTATTTAGTATACTGTTTGTTTGTGTTCACGGGCGGTATTGCTGCTGCACTTTTGGCTGTGTTGTGTCAGTCTGTTTCGTACATTATTTGTGATAATCGTATCAGTATTCTTGTGTGTGTGACGATATGGCTCTGCTATTTTCAGGATTATCCTTTGTATGTCGGAGGCGCATTTTCACCTTATGGAGAGGATGGATTTAGAGGTATTCTTACGAGCATTTCTGCTTTTCTTCCGGTGGTGGTCATTTCGTTAGTTATTGCAATCTGTGTAAAAAGGAGAAGACAAGATGAATTATAAAAAAAAAGTTTCTGTCGCTTCTTTAATAGAATTTTTGATAATGGTCTTTATGTGGGTTGTGCTTATCAAAGATTACTTTTCTTCTGCCAAAATAAAAGATTATTCTGTTTTTTCCACAAAACTGTTCGGCACCGCAGGAGCATACACTAATACCGACAGAATGTTTAATTTCTTTATTACCATTCTGTTTTTAATTGGATTATATTTAGTCAATAACAACGGAAGCAGTTGTTTGCTCATCAGAATGGGCAAGGAGAATTATGTGTTCAGAGAGGCAAAAATAATTGCGGCTTATTGCTTTATTGTCGCAGTAATTTATGTCGGCATAAACTATGTCGGTATGCTGTTTATTTGCGATTACAGTATGCTGAAAGAGTGCAAATTTACTTTGCTTAATCTTTTGTATTTGGTGACTGTATTTTTCTACTTTTTAGTTTGTGCAACACTGACAAATTTTTTCAAATATCTATTTTCTTTTGAAAAAATTTATGTGTTAGCATCGATAGCGGTTATAATTTTTCCTGCCGAATTACACACCATCGGTATGACAAAATACATTATGATCAGTTATTTCGACTATATAAATGAATGGTTGTATGATTTCAAATTCGATTGGGGCACGTATGTGATACACTGTGTCATCAGTGTTTTGTTTGCAATGGCATTTGTTTATGGTTCGGTTTTGATATTCAAAAGGAGGGACCTGTTGACTGATGAAGAAGCGTAGTTCCCTTATTATATTTTTTGTCATTATAGTCGGCAATATTGTATCTTTGTTTTTTTCAGGCAGTGAATATTCTTTAGGTTTCGGATTTTCTATGTTGTCTACCGATGTTAATTTTGCTTGCGGCATAATTCTTGCTACGGTTTGCAGTATCGGTATCCGAACAAAGTATATATCTACCGAAAAAATACCGTACCTCATCAGATACGGCGGAAGAAAAAAAGCTGTAATTGTTGAACTCGGTATAGTTGGATTATATTCCTTTTTGTTTTCTTTTTTGCAGTTTGCAACTATATTGCTTTATAATTTGTTTGTAAACAATGAGAATGTATTTAGCGAGATTATTATATCTTTTATCAGCACATTTTTTGTTGTATATTTTGTGTTGACTGCCCAAATGCTACTCGAATTGTTCGTCAAAAAGGATTTGTCATCTTTGATTATGAGCTTGATTTCCGTAACAATGATTACTGTAGGTTCCGGAGTCCAAGATATGATAGAAAAAGGTGTGTCAAAAGACCTTGAAGCAAGGCTTAGGTTTATAAATCAATTTGATATATTTAACTATATGAGCGCTTACAGAATGAATAAAATAGGCATTGACTCAAGAATTGCAGTTTTGTTTCCGATTATTCTGTGCGTTGTCAGCAGTATTTTGTTGATAATGTCGGTGCAAAAATACGATATAAAGGAGTAAAATATGAAAGTTGTATTCAAAAACTATAACAAATTGATAAAGAAAAAAGAAATTCTTACCGATATAAATTTAACTTTTGAGAGCGGTAAAATCTATGGACTGCACGGGCATAACGGTTCCGGCAAAACAATGTTGCTCAGAGCTATATGCGGCTTGATTTTGCCTACATCCGGCTCGGTTACGGTAGATGGCAAAACAGTAGGCAAGGATATAGAGTTTCCGGACAGCGTCGGTGTTATAATAGAAAATATGTCATTGATACCGGAATATACCGGTTTTAAAAATCTTCAGCTTTTGGCAGGAATTAAGAAAAAAATCGGTGACAGCGAGATTAGAGATACACTGATCTCGGTAGGACTTGATCCGGATGATAAAAGAAAAGTAAAAGAATATTCTCTCGGAATGAAACAAAAGCTGAATTTTGCCCAAGCCATTATGGAAAAACCGGAGCTTTTATTACTTGACGAACCCACAAATGCTATGGATGTTCAGACTGTCGAGAAGGTGAGAAGTATTCTGGTAGAAATGAAAGAAAAAGGCACGCTTATCATAATTGCAAGTCATAACAAAGAGGATTTGGACGCTTTGTGTGATGAATTTATTGATATTTGCGACGGAAAAATACAGAAATAACAACTTAAAATAAAAAGCGATAGAAGTTTTGACGGCTTCTATCGCTTTTTTGCTATTCAATTACTACAGTGGTTACGCTCATAGGGGAGAGTGCCAGATTTGCTTTGTCACTGCCCGCTGCGGTTTTTTTCAAATCATTGTCTTTATCTGTGGTATAGACTGTGTATTTTCCATTTGTCGTCAACTGATTTGATACTGCTTTGGAGCTGTTGTTTACATACACGATAACCTTTGAGCCGTCTCTGTTTTTAAATGCGCAGGCGGATATATCATCGTTGCCTGATGAGCAGGCGAGTCTTACTGCCCCTTCGTCTATGAATTTTGAAAAGTTGCCGAGGCACCAATATCTTTTTGACAGCTTAATATCATTATGGCCTTTTTCGTTCAAATAAATCAAACCGTCGGTATATGTGCCGTAGGAGCAGGCTGTCCACCAGTCCCATTCGGTACTGTTCAGTATAGTCAGGTCGTCGCATATTACTTTTGCCATAGCTACGCCATACTCTATTCCCATACCGTTAGTGCCGTTCTTGTCCTTGGAAATAAGGTCGTATACGCCTGTGTTTTCATCATTAGTCATTTGGCAGTATTCTGTTGAGGCAATGCTATATTTAGAATACTTTTTCTGCAAATATTCTGCCGCTTGCTTTTTTGTGTCTGCGGAAGACCAATATGAGTGAAGTGATACCGAGTCAAAATAGCTGCGCAGCTTTTTGTTTTTGAAAGCGTACTTAGGTCCTGTACCCAAAATGCAGTCAACATATGCAGTACATGAGGAGCCTTTTCCTTCTGCAGAGCCGCTTTCAAACATTGAAACTCTTACATCATTTTTTGTTTCAAGCTCAGAGCCGGAAAATCTGTCCACCATAACATTCATAAGGTCTCTGACCTCGGTCTTAGAATAATGACAGCCTTCCTGACCTGCCGAATATGTGCCGTCGTCATTATAGGTTGCAGCCCAACTGTATTGTGGTTCGTTGACAGGGGACACATCAGTCACTCTGTATCCCTCGGACACAAAATACTCAGTGCATTTGTAGAGATAATCCGCATATGCCGAATATTTGGTGCTGTCCATATTGGTTACCCATTCTTCGTCGTTCTTTAGCGGAGAACCGTAACCGGCACCGTTTTTTGTCATACTTACCGGCGGTGAGTTGGCAAAGAGAGTCACTCTGAGATTGTCTCCGCAGGCGGCCTTTGCACTCTGCAATGCCTTTTGCGCCGATGCGTCTGCCGAAAAGTTATATGTTCCGTCTTTGTTCAAAAAGCATTCTGTCTGTCTGTTTGCAATGCTTATATGCTTGTCACCGACAGAGCCGGCACCTAAGTTGTACCTGTATATGTTCAGTCCTATTCCGTTGTCTTTGTTATACAGCAGAGACATTATTTTATCTCTGTTTTCAAATTTGCCTACATCCTGTCCCCACCAGCAAGCAGATGCACCAAAGCCGTTTATAGTTTGGTATGTAACCTTTTCATCAATTACTGTCTTGTTTGTACCTGTATTGCTGATTACAGCCTGACTTGTGGGATATTCGTGCTTTTCATGGATACCAACTACACCGAAAAAGTAGTACAGCAAAAATGCAACTGCTGCAATTATTAACACGGAAACGGTGATTATTATACCTTTTTTTATTCTTTTCTTTTTTGTATTTTTCATAGTGTTTCCCCCTGTGCTTATAATATATCATATGGCAAAAATATATGTCAACTGCTTGATAAATGAATTATGATGATATATAATATAGTGATTATTCTTTTTTGGGGAAATATTTTGTATGGATCATTTTGAATTAGTAAGCAAGTTTAAGCCCACAGGCGACCAACCGCAAGCTATAGAAAAACTTGCTCAGGGCGTTTTAGACGGTGACAAGGAGCAGACGCTAATGGGTGTAACCGGTTCCGGCAAAACCTTTACAATGGCTAATATTATCCAAAAGGTCAACAGACCCACCCTCGTTTTAGCTCATAACAAAACTCTTGCAGCCCAACTTTGCAGTGAATTCAGAGAGTTTTTTCCTAACAACGCCGTTGAGTATTTTGTGTCCTATTATGATTATTATCAGCCGGAGGCATATGTACCCACCACAGATACTTATATCGAAAAGGATTCGGCTATCAATGACGAGATAGACAAGCTGCGCCACTCTGCCACTGCCGCTTTGTCGGAGCGCAGAGATGTTATTATCGTGGCTTCTGTTTCCTGTATCTATTCTATCGGAGATCCGGTGGATTATAAAAATATGGTTATCTCTCTCCGTCAGGGTATGCAAAAGGACAGAGACGAGCTGATAAACAAGCTGGTCGAAATTCAATACGAGCGTAATGATATTAACTTTGTGCGTAATAAATTCAGAGTTAGAGGAGACACGGTGGAGATTTTTCCCGCCGGCAGTAACGGTACTGCTATCCGTGTGGAGTTTTTCGGCGATGAGATTGACCGTATTTGTGAGATTAACCCCCTTACCGGCAAGACAGAGGGAGTTTTGTCTCACTGCTGTATTTATCCCGCATCTCACTATGTTGTGGGGCAAGAAAAGCTAAAGAAAGCTCTCAATGAAATATACAACGAGATGGTAGAGCGTGTTGCCTATTTTGAAGAAAAAGGCAAGCTCCTTGAGGCACAGCGAATAAAAGAGCGCACTATGAACGACATAGAGATGCTCCAGGAAACAGGCTTCTGTAAGGGTATAGAAAATTATTCTCGCATTATGAGTGACAGAAAGCCCGGCGAGGCACCGTTTACATTGCTCGATTATTTTCCCGATGATTTCTTAATGTTCGTAGATGAGAGCCATGTTATGCTGCCACAGGTCAGAGGTATGTACGGCGGAGACCATTCACGCAAGGCAAGCCTTATTGACTTTGGTTTTCGTCTGCCGTCTGCTTTTGATAACCGCCCTCTTACTTTTGATGAGTTTTACAGCAAAATAAATCAGGTAATTTTTACTTCCGCCACACCGGGTGAGTTTGAAAAATCAAAGTCTGCACAGATTGTGGAGCAGGTTATTCGTCCTACAGGATTGCTTGATCCCAATATTATTGTTAAGCCTACCGAGGACCAAATGGACGACCTTGTAAGTGAGATAAATATTCGTATTGAGCGTGGAGAGAGAGTCCTTGTCACCACCCTTACTAAAAAGATGGCAGAGGATTTGACCTCATATCTTGAGGGCTTTGATATTAAGGTCAGATATATGCATCACGATGTCGATACCATCGAGCGTATGGAGATTATTCGTGACCTCCGTCTCGGCAACTTTGATGTCCTCGTAGGTATAAATCTGCTCAGAGAGGGACTGGATATTCCCGAGGTATCACTGGTTGCTATTCTCGATGCAGACAAAGAGGGATTTTTGCGCAGCGAAACCTCTCTTGTACAAACCATCGGTCGTGCGGCCCGAAACGCTAACGGCGAGGTTATTATGTACGGCGACAGCGTAACACCGTCTATGGAGCGTGCCATCACAGAGACGCTTCGACGTCGTTCTATTCAGGAGCAGTACAACAAGAAGCACGGTATCGAGCCCAAGACAATCAAAAAAGAGGTTCGTGATATTATTGAAATTACCTCAAAAGACAATCTCGACAGTCATAACAAGCGTATGACCAGGAAAGAGCGTACCGTTATGATAGAAAAATTGACGAGAGAAATGAAAGAGGCTGCCCGTATGCTTGAGTTTGAGCACGCAGCATTCCTCAGAGATAAAATTGCGGAGTTAAGTGATGAATAAGAATATAATAGTAAAAGGTGCAAGAGAACATAATCTAAAAAATATAGATATAGAAATACCGAGAGACAAGCTCGTTGTATTTACAGGTTTGTCCGGCAGCGGAAAATCCTCACTGGCATTTGATACGATTTATGCCGAGGGACAGCGCAGATATGTTGAGTCCTTGTCCTCCTATGCCCGTATGTTTTTGGGTCAGATGGACAAGCCCGATGTAGACTATATCGAGGGACTTTCTCCTGCCATTTCCATTGACCAAAAAACGACCAGCAAAAATCCTCGTTCCACCGTCGGTACGGTTACAGAGATATACGACTATCTCCGTCTGCTTTGGGCGCGCATAGGCGTACCCCATTGTCCTGTCTGCGGCAGAGAGATTACACAGCAGACCGTTGACCAAATTGTAGACAAGGTTATGGAATTGCCGGAGAGAACAAAACTTCAGGTACTCGCACCCATTGCAAAAGGCAAAAAAGGTGAGTTTACAAAGGAACTTGCGGATATTCAAAAGCAGGGCTTTGTCCGTGCTCGTATTGACGGTGAAATCATTGACCTCGCAGATGATATTAAGTTGAAAAAAAGCTATAAGCATAATATAGAAATTGTCGTTGACCGACTCGTTATGAAAGAAGAAATAAAGTCCCGTCTGACTGACAGCATAGAAACTGCAACCAGACTTGCTGACGGACTTGTGGTAATAGACATTCCGGGCGATAGAGAGGAGTTGTTCTCCCTTAATTATGCCTGCCCCGAGCATGGCATTTCTATAGAAGAAATGAGTCCCCGTATGTTTTCATTCAACAATCCATTCGGTGCTTGTCCTAAGTGCGACGGCTTAGGCACATTTAAAGAGATTGACCCTGATCTAATTATTCCGGACAAAAAATTGTCTATCAATCAAGGCGCAATCAAAGCAAGCGGTTGGAATGTGGCAGAGGGCAGTTCCATAGCCCGTATGTATATGGAGGCTTTGTCAGCCGAATACGGCTTCTCCCTTGATATGCCTGTTGAGATGATAGGTGAAGAAGCATTGAATGCAATTCTATACGGTACCGGAGAGAAAAAGCTGAAGATGAAACGAGTTACCTCCTATGGCTCCGGTACTTATGTAAAAGAGTTTGAGGGCGTAATTGCCAACTTAAAGCGTCGTTATGCCGAAACAACTTCCGATTGGACTCGAAATGAGCTTGAATCGGTTATGCGTGACTGTAAGTGTGGCTCCTGCCACGGTGCGAGATTAAAGCCCGAGGCATTGTCTGTTACTGTAGGCGGAAAGAATATATATGAGTTCTGTACATTGTCTATCAGCGATGAGATTGATTTTATAAATTCTCTGGAACTTACCGAAAAAGAGCAGATGATAGGAAATCTTGTAATCAAAGAAATTAAAGAGCGTCTGTCATTCCTGAATTCTGTAGGGTTAGGCTATCTTTCGCTGTCCAGAGATTCGGGCACATTGTCCGGCGGTGAGTCACAGCGTATCCGATTGGCTACCCAAATAGGTTCGTCACTTATGGGCGTACTGTATATCCTCGACGAGCCGTCTATAGGACTTCACCAGCGAGATAACGAAAAACTGCTTGATACTCTGCGCCACTTAAGAGATTTGGGCAATACTCTCATCGTTGTAGAACATGACGAGGATACTATGCGTGCCGCAGATTTTTTGGTTGATATCGGTCCCGGTGCAGGCATCCACGGCGGTGAACTCATTGCAGCAGGCACTCCCGAGGAGGTTATGGCTTGTGAACGCAGTATTACCGGTCAGTATCTCAGCGGAAAGCGTTCCATTCCGGTACCCGCAAAACGAAGAAAAGGCAACGGCAAAAAGCTCATAATTATCGGTGCAGAGGAAAACAATCTCAAAAAAATAAATGTAGAAATCCCTCTCGGAAAGTTCGTAGCAGTTACAGGTGTTTCCGGCTCCGGTAAATCATCTTTAGTAAATGAAATTGTTTACAAGCACCTTGCAAACAAGCTCAATCATGCAAAAAAACATACCGGCAAATTCGAGTCAATCAAGGGTGTTGAAGCTCTCGATAAGGTAATTGATATTGACCAGTCCCCTATTGGCAGAACCCCTCGTTCCAATCCGGCTACCTATACAGGCGTGTTTAATGACATACGAGATTTGTATGCGTCCACTGCCGATGCAAAGAAGAAGGGATTTAAAGCAAACCGCTTTTCATTTAATGTTAAAGGCGGCAGATGCGAGGCGTGCCAGGGGGACGGTATAGTCAAGATTGAGATGCACTTTTTGGCAGATGTCTATGTACCGTGTGAGGTGTGTGGCGGACAAAGATATAACCGTGAAACACTGGATGTAAAGTTCAAGGGTAAGAGTATATATGATGTTCTCGAAATGACAGTTGACGAAGCGATAGAGTTTTTCTCTACCCACGAAAAAATTGCGCGAAAGCTGCGCACTCTTTCTCAGGTAGGCTTAGGCTATGTCAAATTGGGACAGCCTGCCACAACATTGTCCGGCGGTGAGGCACAGCGTGTTAAGCTCGCTACAGAGCTTGCAAAGCGCTCTACCGGTAAGACTATATATATTCTCGATGAACCTACAACAGGACTTCATACCGCCGATGTGTCACAGCTTCTTGATGTCCTCGGCACATTGGTAGACAAAGGCAATACAGTCCTTGTTATCGAGCATAATTTGGATGTAATCAAAACTGCCGACTATATCATCGACTTAGGTCCCGAGGGGGGAAAAGGCGGCGGAACTGTCGTTGCAACCGGAACTCCCGAAGAAGTTGCAAAGGTTAAAAAGTCATACACAGGTCAGTATTTGAAAAAAATGCTTAAATAATAATTGTCCGTCCGAGTGCATATTTCTCGGACGGTTAATTTTTTGTTTACAATGCTGTAACATTTCTTGTAATGGCAGTGTTAATTTGATATTATAGAAAAGATAAAAATTTGTAAAAGGAGATGGATTTATGGAGAGAAAGGTCGTAATTTTTGATCATCCTCTTATCCAACACAAACTCAGTATCCTCAGAGACGAAACCACAAGCACAAAAGATTTCCGTCAGTTAGTAAACGAAATTGCTATGCTGATGATGTTTGAGGCTACAAGAGATTTGCCTACAGAAGAAATTGATGTTAAGACACCCTGCGGAATAGCAAAATGTCAGCATATCGCAGGCCGCAAACTTGCTTTCGTTCCTATTCTTCGTGCAGGACTCGGTATGGTAGACGGTTGTCTTGAGCTTGTTCCGGCTGCTCGTGTAGGTCATATCGGTCTCTACAGAGACGAGACTACACATACACCTGTAGAGTATTATTGCAAATTGCCTAATGACATTGAGGAGAGAGATGTTTATGTCACTGACCCAATGCTCGCTACAGGCGGTTCTGCTATCGACGCAATCAGCCAAATCAAGTTGCGTTCACCTCGTAAGATTGTATTTATGTGCATCATTGCCGCTCCCGAAGGACTTGAGGCACTGAAAAAGGCTCATCCCGATGTAGACATTTACTGCGCTGCATTGGACGAAAAGCTGAATGAAAACGCTTACATTATCCCGGGTCTCGGCGATGCAGGCGACAGAATTTTCGGCACAAAATAATTTGTTAATCTGTTTATAGGAGGAAAAACAATGGCAGAAAAAACAAAAATCAGAATCGGCAAGGACGGCGTTTATGACGCCCGTCAGCTCGGTACAGGAAAGATGGTTGTACTCGGATTTCAGCATATGTTCGCTATGTTCGGCGCTACCGTTACTGTTCCGCTTTTGACCGGACTTTCCATTTCCACAACTCTTTTGTTCGCAGGCCTCGGAACTCTTTTGTTCCATTGCCTCACTAAGTTTAAGGTACCGGCATTCCTCGGTTCTTCATTTGCATTTATCGGAGGCTATCTTGCTGTAGCACCGCTCAACGCAGACGGCAGCGGCAACAAAGAGATGTTGCCCTACGCTTGTTTAGGTGTTGCCTGTGCAGGTTTGCTGTATCTCATCGTTTCAGCCCTTATCAAAGCTATCGGCGTAAACAAGGTTATGAAACTTTTCCCACCGGTTGTTACAGGCCCTATCATTATGGCTATCGGTCTCGGTCTTGCACCGTCCGCTGTTAATAACTGTAAGACAAATTGGTGGCTCGCTATCGTAGCTCTTGCTCTCGTAATTATCTTCAATATCTTCGGCAAGGGTATGATTAAGATTATTCCTATCCTTCTGGGTATTATCGGTGCATATGTCGTTGCTGTTCTTGTAGGTAATGTCGGCGGCGTAGAAGGCTTCGCTATCGATTTCTCCGGAGTAAAAGAGGCTCCTTGGATAGGCAATCCTGTTGATTGGTCATCTACAGTGTTCGGCGGTGTTCACGATAAGGCTAAGGCTGTTTCGGCTATTATCGCTATCGTTCCTATCGCTATTGCAACTATGATGGAGCATATCGGTGATATCTCCGCTATCTCCGCTACTTGCAATAAGAACTATATCAATGACCCCGGACTCCACAGAACACTTCTCGGCGACGGTCTTGCTACCTCTCTTGCATCACTGTTCGGCGCTCCTGCCAACACTACATACGGCGAGAACACCGGCGTGCTTGCTCTTTCTAAGGTATATGACCCTCGTGTAATTCGTATTGCAGCATACTTTGCTATCTTCTTCAGCCTTTCACCTAAGTTTGCAGCTCTCATTGAGTCCATTCCTATGGCTGTAGTAGGCGGTATCTCATTCGTGCTTTACGGTATGATTTCGGCTATCGGCGTTCGTAACGTAGTTGAGGCTAAGGTAGATTTCTCCAAGGCTCGTAACACTATCATTGCGGCTGTTATCCTTGTAGTTGCTCTCGGCCTTACAGGCGGTATCACATTTACTGTAGGCTCTGCTACTATCAACCTTTCCGCTCTCGCTTGTGCATCTATCGCAGGTATCGTGCTTAACCTTATCTTCCCTGAAAAAGACTTTGATCCTGCTCAGGCATTTAAGGCTGATACCGATACGAAGCAAATCAATCTTGATTCAGATTACGGAAAGAAAAAAGTTGAAGAATAATTTAATTTGACTTTATAAATCAATCGCTCCCTGCTCATAATAAGAGCAGGGAGTTTTTTCGTTGTACATAAAAAATTGAAGGATGATTTATGTGCAGCAGTATAATAAGGTAGAAATTTGCGGAATAAACACAAGCCGTCTAAAAGTTATGCCCGAGTCCGAAAAGATGGAGTTGCTTAAAAAATCTCAGTCCGGCGACAAGTCGGCTCGTGATGCTTTGATTAACGGAAATCTCCGCCTTGTTCTGTCGGTTGTTCAGCGTTTCAGCAATCGTGGAGAAAATATGGACGATTTGTTCCAGGTAGGAGTTATCGGCTTAATAAAAGCTATCGACAATTTTAACCTTGAGCTTAATGTCCGTTTCAGTACCTATGCCGTTCCGATGATAATAGGCGAAATTCGCCGTTATCTTCGAGACGATTCGCCCATCCGTGTCAGCCGCTCTATGAAAGATACCGCCTACAAAGCAATGCAGGTCAAGGAGCGCCTGACTAATGAGCAGGGGAGAGAACCTACCGTCGAACAAATAGCAGCTGAGCTTGATATGAAAAAATCCGATGTCGTCCTCGCCTTAGAAGCTATAGTTGACCCTGTGTCACTCTATGAGCCTGTGTATAACGACGGCGGCGATACTATCTATGTTATGGACCAAGTCGGTGACAACAGTACCGATGCCGACTGGATAGACGAAATTATGATAAAAGACCGCCTCTCTCATCTCGACAAACGAGAACACCGCATACTGTATATGCGCTTTATGCAGGGCAAAACCCAAATGGAAACCGCCGCCGAAATCGGCATTTCTCAGGCACAAGTATCTCGCCTCGAAAAAAATGCCCTAAAGCATATCAAAGGTGATTAACTAAGATATAAAAATATCTCCTAACTTTTTCATAAGTTAAATTGCTAAACTTTTATTCATTCCAAAAATAAAACGGCGGTAATCTGCCGCCGCTGCATAGCTGTATCGTTTATTATCTTTCGTCAACTCTGCCGAGAATATAATCTACACTTGTCTCGTAATAATCAGCAAGCTTTATCAAAATCTCCGGCGGAATCGTTCGCTGCCCGCTCTCATAATATGCATATGTCCTTTGCGGCAAATTCAAAATGTTTCCCAATTCCGTCTGCGTAATGTCCGCATCCTCACGCAAATCTCTAATTCTTTTGTATTTCATATAATCACCATAATGATTATACTAAGAACAATTTGTTCTATTGACTATTAGAACAAATTGTTCTATAATATTTGTGTAGATTGTTAGGGGGTGGTCATATGTCCGAATTTGAAGGGCATTTCCGTAGATTTAAATTTTAACACGACAAATAAAAATATTAGAGGAGAGAGATATTATGAAAAAGATTATTAGTCTGTTTATGTCATTAACTATGCTTTTAAGTTTAACCGCAGGTCTTGATTTTTCTGCTTATGCAAAAACTGTTAAAGGTGAGTGTGGCGATAATGCTACTTATACTTTCGATTCGTCAACAGGATTATTAAAAATATCAGGAAAAGGCGAATGCTATGCCCCTGATGCCTTGGTATCTAAGATTAAATCGGTTGCAATATTAGACGGTATAACAAGTATAGGCGATCATGCTTTTTATGGTTGTTCAAAATTGTCCGATGTAACCATTCCTAAAAGTGTAACAAAAATCGGTTACGGTGCATTTGGAAATTGTAGTTTGCCTGCAGTGGTTATTAAACAGAAAAAGATTTCAATAAAATCCAGTTCTTTTGATTACGAGACTGTTTTTCTCTGCGATTCTTCAACAGGAATTAAAGAGGCAAATTGCGATTTTACTGTTAGATATATTGACAAGGCGAATAAAGTAACGGACTTTTCAAAATTTAATGATAAGTATGAGTACAAAATGGATGCGTTGTATCAATGGGATGAAAATGATAAAATTGTCAATAAACTGTACTACTTTACTGCATCGAAAGCAGGAACATACTATTCTGGATCTAATGCGATTTTTGATTCTGATTACAACTTAGTAAAATCTAAAAGACTTAATGATGTTATTGATGATGGATATGACCATGACAATAGCGGTTATAGTTTCCAACTGACAAAAGGAAAGAAATATTATTTTACAAACGGAGTAATAATCAAAGATTTTGTTTATTATGATAATGGAAAACAGTACATTGATGGCGATATGAGTTATGATTGTCTAAAGGCAATTTTTCCTGATAATAAAGTTAGAAAATTTGCTTACAGAGCAAATAAAGATAAATTAAAAAATACACAAAAATCACAATTTTGTGGTAAATCTGTAGAATTTAAACTGAAAAAACCTGTGACAGTCAAATCTTTTGATGTAATTAACAGTAATAAAATTGATGATAATTATTTTAAGAATCTTCAAAAGCAGACGGTAGATAACAGCAAGGTGACATTTCGATTAAATCTTAGCGATAGCTCAAAATACACAATAAAGAATAGTTCGGTTGACTCTCGTGCCGGTGAGTACGCAAATGGAGAGTTCGTAAGCCACTGCCATTTTAATTGCAAGGACGGACGAACTTTTTACATACGGTTTGGATACAATGACAATAAACCGGGCAAAATGGAAATCGCTATTAATAAGCATACAAAAACAATTACGATGAACAAAAATCGTAAGCATACATATAAATCCGTTGTTACTCCGGCTACTTCTAAGAAGAATGGTAAAATTGAAAAGAAGTGTTCGGTTTGTAAAAATGTTGCATCTAAAAAAACTATATACAAAGCTTCAAAAATAAGCATTTCTAATAAAACATATACATATGACGGAAAAGCTAAGAAACCAACAGTCACTGTAAAAGACAGCAAGGGTAAGAAGTTAAGCAAGGGCAAGGACTACACGGTTAGTTATTCTTCGGGCAGAAAAAATGTTGGTCGCTATGCGGTCAAGATTAAGCTAAAGGGTAACTATTCCGGCACGGTCACAAAAACTTTTGACATTGTTCCTAAGGGTACAAGTATCAAAAAGATTTCTGCTTCTAAAAAGAGATTTAAGGTATATTGGAAAGCACAGAAGAAGAACACGACCGGCTATGAAATTCAGTACAGCACCGCCAAGAGCTTTAAAAATGCTAAGACGGTGAAAGTATCTAAAAATTCTGCCACATCACAGTCTGTAGCAAAGCTCAGCGGAAAGAAAAAGTATTTTGTCCGTGTACGCACCTATAAGACCGTAAAGTTCAACGGTAAAAAGTGCAAAGTCCACTCCTCCTGGAGTACCCCAAAAACAGTTGTAACTAAAAAGTAACACTGTTTTTTGTAACAATAACATTATAAAAGGCGGCATATTGCTGCCTTTTTGTGTTTTTTATGTGATTGTAAACCAAAAATCGAGGATATAATAGACTTATGTCTATTAAAACGGCTCGGATTTGACAAATGGATTTGATTATGGTATAACACTAAAGGTTACAAAAAAGTTACAAAAAGGAGAGTTATTATTAGTAGATTAACAGTAAAGATTATTTCTTTTGTGCTTTCTCTTGTGTTTGCACTCGGCACTTCGGTTAGTGTCTACGCAGGCGAGATGAGAATGTACAGTGTTGATGTTGACGGAAATAACAGCGACATTAGTAACAAGAGTAACTTTGATGTTCTGGATCTTTTTGAAGATGAAAAGCAGAACAATTTTAGCATTAAAGCAAAGGACATTGGCGAAAGAAGCGCAGAACTTGTGTGGAACGGCGGCAATGTTTTCCTCAGCTATGAGGTATGTGTGCTAAATCCGTTGACAAAGACATATGACGACTACGACACAGTTACACAAAATGAGATTAAGCTGAGCTCACTAAGACCGGACACAATTTATCATTTTTGTGTAAAGAATCCTGAGACAGAAGAAATTTTGGGTGCCGTTCGTTTCAGAACAAAGTCCCTTAAGCCTCAGTTGAAGGTAAAGAATGTATCGTATAATCAGGTAGAATTGTCGGTATCTAATGTATCCGACGGTGTAACGGTAGAAATTTATCGTGGCAAAACCGAAGCGATTATGAAAAAAATCGGCTCGGTAAAGGGTGAGGCGTCTTTTACAGACAAAAAGGTAAAAGAAACCGAGACCTACTATTACAAAGCCAAAGCAGTTAGCAAAAAAAGTAAATCTGTAACCAAACACAAAAACAGCGACATTGTGTCAGCCGCAGTGCCTAAGAATATGGGCTTGCCTAAAGTAACTGGCGAAACAAAAACGTATGCTTACTACACCGCAGTTACCGCTAAAACAACGCCGCAATACAAACTGCTTAATTCTAAAGAATGTTATACCGATCCGGAGACAGGAATAAGAATGTATGACGGATGCTACTGTGTAGCGTTGGGCTCATACTACGGTTCCGCTATCGGCACAAAGTACAGAATCACTTTGTCCACCGGAAAAAGCATAAATGTTATCTTGTGCGACCAAAAGTCGAACAGACATACCGACAAAAACCATCAATACGCCGTAAAGAACCAAGATATAGTTGAGTTCTATGTAGAAAAGGGAAGTATCCCCAACGGTGTTCGAGGCGACTACGGCCATCTTGAGCAGTTCAGCGGCAAGATTGTTTCTATCGAAAAATTCTAAGCGTATACCTATTATATATGCAACAAAAAATCCTGCGATTGCGGGATTTTTTTGTTATATTCCTATTGACTTTTGGTAAAAATTGTGTATAATGAAATTGTAATCAATACAAGATAGTAATAAATACAACAACTAAAGCTGATTTTCCAAAATTTTTTTGTATATTTTCTGAAATACTTATAATATTTGGGTTGAAATTGAAATTATTTTGTTGTATATTATTAGAGGTCTGTGGATAACTGCGCAGACTGTAAGTATTGAACTATTACTAACAACCTTGTCAAAATAATTACCCTTATATATGACAAAACTCAAGGAGGTAAAGATAATGGTTAATTTTGAACAATGGAATGGCTTTGAAGGTAACCTTTGGAAAGAAGAAGTTAATGTAAGAGACTTCATCCAGAAGAACTATAAGCCATACGACGGTGACGAAAGTTTCCTTGCTGGTCCTACAGAAGCTACCGATAAACTTTGGGGCATTCTTCAGGGTCTGCAAAAAGAGGAGAGAGCTAAGGGCGGCGTTCTCGATATGGATACCGATATCGTATCAGGCATCACTGCTCACAATCCCGGCTACATCAGCGAAGAGGACAAAGACCTCGAAGCAGTAGTTGGTCTCCAGACAGACAAACCACTTAAGAGAGCATTTATGCCCTACGGCGGTATTAAGATGGCTGAGCAGGCTTGTACAACATATGGTTATACTCCTGATCCTGAGCTTCACAAGATCTTTACCGAGTATTGCAAGACTCATAACCAGGGCGTATTTGATGCTTACACCCCTGAGATGAAAAAGGCTCGTCACAATAAGATTATTACAGGTCTTCCGGATACTTATGGTCGTGGCAGAATCGTAGGTGACTACAGAAGAGTTGCTCTTTACGGTATCGATTACCTTATCGACCAGAAGAAAGAGGACTTCGCTAACTGCGGTTGCGGAGTTATGACCGATGATGTTATCCGCCAGAGAGAAGAGCTTGCTATGCAAATTAAGGCTCTCGGCGAAATGAAGGTTATGGCAGAAAAGTATGGCTTTGATATTTCTGAGCCTGCTAAGAATGCAAAAGAAGCTGTTCAGTGGCTGTACTTCGGCTACCTTGCTGCCATCAAGACACAGAACGGTGCTGCAATGAGCGTCGGCAGAGTTTCCACATTCCTCGATATTTATATTGAGAGAGACCTCGAAAACGGCACTATCACAGAGTCTGAGGCTCAAGAGCTTATCGACCATCTCGTAATGAAATTCAGAATGGTTAAGTTCGCTCGTATCCCATCATACAATCAGTTGTTCTCCGGTGACCCGGTTTGGGCTACACTTGAGGTAGGCGGTATCGGCGTTGACGGTCGTTCAATGGTAACAAAGAATGACTTCAGATTCCTCCACACTCTTGAGAACATGGGCCCTTCACCTGAGCCTAACCTTACTGTTCTTTATTCTTCTGCTCTTCCTGAGAACTTCAAGAAGTATGCAGCTGATATTTCTATCAGAACAAGCTCAATTCAGTACGAAAACGACGATGTAATGAAACCTGTATGGGGCGACGATTACTCAATCTGCTGCTGTGTATCTGCTACACAGACAGGTAAAGAGATGCAGTTCTTCGGCGCAAGAGCTAACCTTGCAAAGTGCCTTCTTTACGCTATCAACGGTGGTGTTGATGTTAAGACAGGTGATCAGGTAGGTCCTGAGTACAAGCCGATTACTTCTGAGTACCTTGACTACGACGAGGTTATCGCTAAGTATGACAAGATGATGGATTGGCTCGCTGACCTTTATGTTAACGTTCTTAACCTCATCCAGTATATGCACGATAAATATTACTACGAGGCTGCTGAGATGGCTCTCATCGATACAGATGTTCGCAGAACATTCGCTACAGGTATCGCAGGCTTCTCACATGTAGTTGATTCCCTCAGCGCTATCAAGTATGCTAAGGTTAAGACTATCAGAAACGAAGCAGGCGTCGTAGTTGACTACGAGACAACAGGCGACTTCCCACGCTACGGTAACGACGACGACAGAGCAGACGAGATTGCAGTATGGCTCCTTAAGACATTCCTTTCTAAGATTAAGAAGCATCACACATATCGTGATTCCGAGCCTACAACCTCTATCCTTACTATCACTTCTAACGTAGTTTACGGTAAGGCTACAGGTGCAATGCCTGACGGCCGTGCTGCAGGCGAGCCGCTTTCACCGGGTGCTAACCCTGCATACGGAGCAGAGCAGAATGGTCTCCTTGCTTCTCTTAACTCTGTTGCTAAACTTCCTTACGAATGGGCACTTGACGGTATTTCTAATACTCAGACAATCAACCCTGACGCTATCGGTCATAATGAGGAAGAAAGAGTTAACAATCTTGTACAGGTTATGGACGGCTACTTTGACCAGGGCGCTCATCATCTTAACGTTAATGTATTCGGCAAAGAAAAGCTCATTGACGCTATGGAGCATCCTGAAAAAGAAGAGTATGCTAACTTCACTATCCGTGTATCAGGTTATGCAGTTAAGTTCATTGATCTTACTAAGGAGCAGCAGCTTGACGTTATCGCAAGAACTTGCCACGACAGAATGTAAGTGATGTGATTTTATGGATGGAAAAATTCATTCCTTAGAGACATTCGGACTGGTTGACGGTCCGGGTGTCAGATATGTGATATTCTTACAGGGCTGCAATATGCGCTGTGAGTATTGTCACAATCCTGAGACTTGGGATTTTGATTCCCAAAAAATGATAATTTCGGCACAAGATATGTTCAACAAAGCATATCGCTACAAAAACTATTGGACAAAAAAAGGTCAGCCCAACGGCGGCATCACAGTCAGCGGCGGCGAGCCATTGCTCCAAATAGATTTTGTGTCAGAGCTTTTTGCTATAGCAAAGTCTAAGGGCGTAAACACAACCTTAGATACCTCCGGTTCAATTTTTACGAAGTCTGAGCCGTTTTTCTCGAAGTTCAATGAGCTTATGAAAAACACTGACCTTGTTATGCTTGACCTTAAGCAAACCGATCCGACTAAGCACAAAGAGCTTACAGGCAGAGACAATGCCAATATTCTCGAGATGGCACGCTATCTTTCTTCTATCGGAAAGCATATGTGGATTAGACGAGTTCTTGTTCCCGGTCTTACCGATGATGAGGACGAGTTAGCTAATCTCAAAAAGTTTATTGACTCTCTCGATACTGTGGATAAGGTCGAAATTTTGCCTTATCATACTCTCGGATTATTCAAATGGCAGAATCTTGGCATTGACTATCCTTTGGACGGTGTGGTTGTGCCTACAGCCGAGCAGGTAGAAAAGGCAGAAAAAATTCTCGGAATAAGATAAATTACTAACCTCTCCCTCGGGAGAGGTTATTCTTGTTTTGCCGCCTTGTTTGTGCTATCATATCTTATTGGAGGAGATATTATGCCACTTCAGATTATACGAAATGATATTACTAAGGTAGAGTGCGACGCAATAGTGAATGCTGCAAACCGCACACTTTTAGGCGGTGGTGGAGTAGACGGTGCTATTCACAAAACTGCCGGCAAAAAGCTTCTTGCAGAATGTATGACTCTACACGGCTGTAAAACGGGGGAGGCTAAGATTACAAAAGGCTATAACCTGCCTGCAAAATATGTAATTCATACCGTTGGTCCTGTTTGGCACGGCGGTAATAACGGTGAAAAAGAAAAGCTTGTTTCTTGTTATAAATCATCTCTTGCTTTGGCTAAAGAATACGGATGCGAGTCTGTTGCTTTTCCTCTTATATCCAGCGGCGTGTACGGCTATCCTATGGCTGAGGCGTTTGCTGTAGCTGTAGATACCATAGCGGATTTTTTGATGCAGAATGATATGCTTGTGTATGTAGTAGTGTACAATAATGCTGCTGTGCTCACAGGTACAAAAGTGTTCGGCGAGATTACTCAGTATATTGATGATAACTATGTTGCGGAGCAGATGCCTTTGTTTTGTCAGCAGAGCGTTGTTTTAGATGATATGGCTGTTATGCCCTCTGCTGCCGAGCCTAATTTGGAGAGTATAATTGATAACACACTTGATGAAAGTTTTTCTGAAATGTTGCTCAGGAAGATTGACGAAAGCGGTATGACAGACAGTCAATGCTATAAAAAAGCTAATATCGATAAGCGATTGTTTTCCAAAATTCGTTCCAATCCGTTATATAAACCGTCTAAGCCCACTGTTCTTGCTTTTTGTGTTGCTCTCGAGTTAAGCATTGACGATACGGCAGAAATGCTGATGAAAGCCGGATTTGCGCTGTCTCACAGCAATAAGTTTGATATTATTGTCGAGTATTTCATAAAGCATAAGCAGTATAATATTTTTGAAATAAACGAGGCTCTGTTTGCATTTGACCAGTGCCTTTTGGGTAGTGTAAATTAGTCTCCCAACAGGCGACCTATTTACCATTGAAACCTCCTATAATATGCTCGTAAGGTAAAGATACCTGAACATATTATACGGAGGTTTTATTATGAAAAAGACTAACAACAATAACACTACAGAGCTTGTATTCATTTTAGACCGTTCAGGCTCAATGGCAGGACTGGAGGCTGACACTACCGGCGGCTTTAATTCGCTTATCAATAAGCAAAAGATGATTGACGGCAGATGCTATGTGTCCACTGTTTTGTTCGACAACGAGTGTGAGGTAATTCACGACAGAGTTCTGCTCGAAAAAGTCAGGCCTATTACCGAAAGAGAATATTGGGTTCGTGGCTGTACTGCACTTGTTGATGCTATAGGCGGAGCAGTTCAACATATAGGAAATATTCATAAATATGCTCGTCGTTCGGATGTTCCGGCACATACAATGTTTGTCATTATGACCGACGGTATGGAAAATGCCAGCCATATTTATTCACTCGCAAAGGTGAAAAAGATGATAGAGCAACAGGAAAATAAATACGGTTGGGAGTTTCTCTTTATCGGTGCTAATATTGACTCAATTTCTACTGCCGAATCTTTTGGTATTAGGGCAGAAAATGCGGCCTATTACTGTGCCGACAGTGAGGGAACGGGCATAGTTTTTGACTGCGTGGCTGATGCCTGTTACAGTATGCAGTCCGATGGCACATTGCCGAAAGAATGGAGTAATCCGATAAGTGACGATTATAAAAGCAAAAAACAATTGCTATAATCTCGATTTGCACAAAAAAGTTTTGTTCCTTTCATAAAATATTACTAAAATATTTATGGATTATTGACATATTGTATTGCCTAATGATATTATGTATATGATGAACAATCATTAAATTTTTAGGAGGAAACATAATGAAACAAATGAGAAAAATTATCAGTTTAGTTTTGGCTTTTGTTATGGTAATGTCTGTTACTGCCGGCATTGACTTTTCTGCCTTAGCAGCCGATACCGATACTGATAACAAAACTGTCACAAGTGCGTCCTTTGAATCATCAAAAGGCAATGATTATCTTGAGCTTATCGAGGGCTATTCGGGCAGTGTTGAAAACAGAGATGACGGCTCGTATATGATTTACTATTTTCAGTACGATGAGGGCGATAAGATTACCCTCAAGTTTAGCGACGGAACCAGTGATGTATATACATACAACTGTGACAATGGCAGCTATTCTGACGGCTCCGAATCGCTTAACTTCTACTATAACAGTGACCAGTCTTTTGACAATCAGTGGACTGTAGGCGATTCGTATTCATTTACTGTATCATTAAGCAATTATGATGATTTTAATTTCACTGTAAAAGCTCATGTCATTGAGAATCCCGTAAAGTCTATTGGATATACTCCCGGTGAAAAGATGACCTTTATCGAGGGTGTTGACTGTGAAGAATATACAGATGATGATACCGGTAAAAGCTATTTCAATTATAACTATAGTGGCAAGATGTTTTCTGAAGGCTCTGTACTGACAGTGAATTACAGCGATGGCAGAACTGTAAAATATACATTGGGCTTGGACGAGAACGGCGGCCTCCTGTTTATTGGTGACGATGGTACAAAATTCAACTATTCTGATGATAAATATTTTGAGTATTGTTCAAATCAAGATGATGAGCATTGGGTAGTAGGCGGTTCGGGATATACTGCTGTATTGAGATATTACGGCAGAGAGGTCGTTTTGCCTGTTACAATTATTGCAAATCCTGTAGAGTCTATCGACTACGAAACTGCAAATCCATATGAGTATTTGGAAAACACTAACGGTTATAACTATGACGGCAAATATATATATGATGTAGTTAATCGCCAAGTAGGCGATAAACTCACTGTTCACTATACAGACGGTACTTCTTCTGTTTATTCAAGAACTGATGATAATTGGCAGTTTGTGAACGAAAAGGGAGATGTAATCAGTGATGATGATGTCGAAATCATCAATCCACAGTACGATGAGCCATGGGGAGTAGGTACTCACTATTTCACTGTTAAATATCAAGGCCGTACCGCAAAGGTTAAGGTTGTTATTAAAGAAAGCAGTGTGTCTTCCATATCATTCACTCCGTTTGAGCCTGTTGAAATTTACGAAAACACTAACGGTTATTTGACAGGAGAAGATGATGGCGAGGGTCAGTTCTACAAATATAACGATCCTATATCTATAAACGATGTGAAAAACACTCTTACGGTAAACTACAAAGACGGCACTACTAAGACCTATGTATGTAAGTATGACCAAGAAAATGGAGTAACTCTTTATGTATGTGCCGACGGCGGCTCTATTTCTCCCGATGAGCTTGTTATTGTCGAAACTCAGTACACAAAGCATTGGACTTTGGGCAGTGACAATTATATCACTGTATCATATCAGGGCAAAACCGCAAAGGTCCCTGTCACTATCAAAGAGAATCCGGTTAAGAGTATTTCGTATTCCTGTGCTGTTCCCATTACCTATTATGAGAACTGCGGTGGACGCTATTATACCGATGATGATACAGGCGAAAAATACTACCGTTATACACTTAACGGTGATGACTTGTACACAAAGGGGTCTAAGTTGACCGTAACCTATAAGAATGGAACAACAGCGGTTTATTCCGTAAAAGGTGATGACGAAGAACTTACAGACGCCAACGGTGATGCTATCAGTGATAAGATGTGCTTTGACTATACAACCAATCAAGACAATGTTCATTGGACTAAGGGTAACAAAAACTATGTTACTATGACATTTATGGGCGCAGAAACAAAAATCCCTGTAAATATTATTGAGTCCGATATTAAGTCTGTTAAGTATAAAAAAGCTAAGCCTATCTCTATCCCGGAAAATTCTTGTGGTAATTTTGTTGAGGGAGACGGATACTATCACTATTATACCGACTATTCTGAATCGCCGTTCCGAGCATTTGAGGTCGGAGATACTCTCGAAATAAGCTATAAGAATGGTACTACCGACACATATAAGTGCGTCGCTGACGACAGTGAACATTATTCAGTAAAATTTGTGAATAACAAAAATGATAAGCTTGATTGGTCTTATCTGACTTATTATGAAACGCAGGACGAAAAGCATTGGACTCTCGGCAGCGATAACTGCTATTATGTCAGCTATCAGGGCGTAGTTGCAGAGGTTCCTGTTACTATTGCTGAAAATAATGTTAAGTCGGTCGATTACAAGCCTATTAAGCCTATGACTTATGCTGACCACACAAGTTTTTATTCGCGCAGCATTGTGAATATGAGCAGCGGTGACATAGTGACTGTTACATATAACGATGGCACAACAAAGGACTTTGTAGCTCAAAAGACTTATACCGATGAATCCGACGGATACAAGTCATCTTCAATAAAATTTACTGCTTCCGACGGAGCTACGCTCGACGATTATTATTTCGGTTTGAACAACGTTGGCAGTGATGATTGTGTACTGTGGTTTGAGTATTACGGCAAGAGGACAGAAACTCCTGTTACTTGCTTGAACGAAACATCTGTCACTCTCACCAAAAAATCTCCTGTCAATATCGCTATGGGCGACATAAACAGTGACAAAGATACGAATGAGCGTTGGAGCGTAATGACTGACGACAGCAACAATGATTACATTCACTATAATGTTGGTGGTCTGTATAACGAAGAAACTCCGAGGAGTAATATTCTTGCAGTCGGTGATATTCTTACTGTTACATATGATAACGGTGCTACCGTAAACTATACCTACGGCGGTTGGCTTTATGAGTTTGGCTATTGTCTGTATGGCGACAACAACGAGATATTTTATCTTGACAGCGATTGCATAGAGGATAACCAAAAAACGGACCATTGGACTCCGGATGGTGATAACTACTTCCAAATCAAATTGGGAGACGCTGTTTCAAATAAGATTAAGGTTAATATTACCGCTGCGTGCAAAGAGCATAAATATAAGCTCGTTGAAACCGTTCCGTCAACCTGTATCAAGCACGGCTACGATATTTATAGCTGTACTGTGTGCGGTGCTCGCAAATCCGAGGAGTTACCTCTTGCAGACCATAGCTACGAGCTTAATGAGTCCGTTGCATCTACTTGTAGCAAGAAGGGTTATAAATCATATACCTGCTCAGTTTGTGACAACACATACACAGAATATTTGCCTTTTGCTGCCCACAAGTATCAGACTTCTGTTACTAAAGCAACATTGAGCAAAAACGGATCTGTGGTTACAAAGTGCACGGTTTGCAACAGCGTTAAGTCTGCAACGACTATCTACAGCATCAAAACCGTTTCTCTCAGCTCAAGATCCTATACCTACAACGGCAAGGCACAAAAGCCTTCTGTTACGGTAAAAGACAGCAAGGGCAAGACCGTTTCGACCAAGTATTACTCAGTCGTTTATGACAAAGGCAATAAGTCCGTAGGTAAATATAATGTAAATATTAAATTCAAGGGTAATTATTCCGGCTCAAAGACTTTGTCTTATACTATTAAACCTAAGAATACTTCTATCTCAAAAGTAACAGCAGGTAAGAAGTCGTTTAAGGTGAAGATTAAAAAATATACTACCCAGACAACAGGTTATGTAGTCCAGTACAGTACAGACAAAAAGTTTAAGAAGGGTGTTAAGTCTGTTACTCTTAAAAACAAAACTACTTCTGCTACAGTCAAAAAGTTATCGGCTAAGAAAAAGTATTATGTCCGTGTCTGCACTTATAAGAAAGTTGGCAAGACCACATACTACTCCGCATGGAGCAGTGCAAAATCCGTTACTACCAAAAAGTAAATAACGATATCGAACGGGAGGCACTGAACAGTGCCTCTCGTTTTTGTGCAATGTCACAAAATAATGTGTATTATAATAAAATAATCAGCGGATATGGTGCTCATTTTGGTGAAAACAGTGGCGAATAATGACAAACTTGTCACAAAACGCTAAAATCAATTAGTAAACTGCACAAAATAATTGTTAAAAAAATAACAAAATTATCATTATTACTGAAAATGGTCTCTATCTATTGAAAATGCAACAAAAAAATATTATTATATGGACAGTGATATTGTACAAAAAATAACAATATCTAAAACAAAAAACTATTATTCGGAGGTAATCGATAATGGCAAGAGAAGTTATTGACAGCGTCGAAAAACTTGAGGCAGAGCTTGCGAAAGTTCGTGAGGCACAGCGTAAGTTTTCGACTTATACACAGGAACAGGTAGACAAAATCTTTTTTGCTGCCGCAAAAGCCGCAAATATGGCTCGTATCCCTTTGGCAAAGATGGCTGTAGAAGAAACAGGCATGGGCGTGGTAGAGGATAAGATTATCAAAAACCACTATGCCGCAGAATATATTTATAACAAGTATAAGAACACAAAGACCTGCGGAGTTATTTCCGAGGATAAGGAATTCGGCACAATGCGTATTGCTGAGCCTCTCGGTGTAATTGCTGCAGTCATTCCTACAACTAATCCAACATCTACCGCTATTTTTAAGACACTTATTTCTCTTAAAACAAGAAACGGTATTATTATCTCTCCTCACCCGAGAGCTAAAAAGTCCACAGCAACTGCTGCAAAGATTGTTTTAGACGCAGCAGTAGCAGCAGGTGCACCTGAAGGTATTATTTCTTGGATCGACGCACCGTCACTTGATATGACTAATCTTCTTATGAAAGAGGCTGACATCATCCTCGCTACAGGCGGTCCCGGTATGGTTAAGGCTGCATATTCCAGCGGTAAGCCGGCTCTCGGCGTAGGCGCCGGAAACACTCCTGCTATCATCGACGAGAGTGCTGACATAAAGAAAGCAGTAAACTCAATCATCCATTCAAAGACTTTTGATAACGGTATGATTTGTGCATCTGAGCAGTCTACAATCGTAGATAAAAAGATATACAAAGAGGTACGCAAGGAGTTTCTCGACAGAGGTTGCTACTTCCTTAAAGGCGATGAACTTGATAAGGTTCGTAAGACAATTATCATCAACGGCGCCCTCAATGCTAAGATAGTTGGCCAAAAACCTGTTACTATCGCCGCACTTGCAGGCGTAACCATTCCTGAGGAAACGAAGGTTCTTATCGGTGAGGTTGAGTCTGTAGACATCAGCGAGGAATTTGCACACGAAAAACTTTCTCCTGTACTTGCTATGTACAAGAGTGAGAACTTTGAGGATGCACTCAATAAGGCTGAGAGACTTATCGCAGACGGCGGCTACGGTCATACATCTTCAGTTTATCTTAATGAAAATACCGAGAGAGAGAAAATCAATACATTTGCAGCTCGTATGAAGACCTGCCGTATTCTTGTTAATACTCCTTCTTCTTTCGGCGGCATCGGTGATCTTTATAACTTTGACCTTGCACCGTCACTTACACTCGGTTGCGGTTCTTGGGGCGGCAACTCTGTTTCCGAAAATGTCGGAGTAAAGCATCTTATCAATATCAAGACTGTTGCAGAAAGAAGGGAAAATATGCTTTGGTTCAGAGCACCCGAAAAGGTATATATTAAAAAAGGCTGTCTCCCTGTTGCTCTTGAAGAGGTAGGCACAGTTATGGGCAAAAAGAGAGTGTTTATTGTTACCGACTCTTTCTTGTACAAGAACGGCCACACTAAGTCGATTACCGACAAACTTAATCAGCTCGGCATTGCTCACGCTACATTCTTTGATGTTGCTCCAGACCCAACACTTGCTTGTGCAAAAGAGGGTTATGCTCAGATGAAAGCATTTGAGCCGGATTGTATCATCGCTCTCGGTGGTGGTTCCGCTATGGATGCCGCAAAGATTATGTGGGTTATGTACGAGCATCCGGATGTAGATTTCTATGACCTCGCTATGAGATTTATGGATATCCGTAAGAGAGTTTATACATTCCCTAAGATGGGTGAAAAAGCATACTTTATCGCAATTCCTACTTCTGCCGGTACAGGCTCTGAGGTTACTCCTTTTGCAGTTATTACCGACGAAACAACAGGCACAAAGTATCCTCTTGCAGACTACCAGCTTATGCCTAATATGGCTATCGTTGACGCTGATTTCCATATGACAGCGCCTAAGGGACTTACAGCAGCATCAGGTATCGACGCTGTTACCCACGCTCTTGAGGCTTATGCATCTATGATGGCTACCGAGTTTACAGATGGCCTTGCTATCGAGGCTCTCAAGAATATTTTTGAGTATCTTCCTCGTGCATATGACAACGGTCCTAATGACCCTGTAGCAAGAGAAAAAATGGCTAACGCCGCTACAATGGCAGGCATGGCTTTTGCAAATGCTTTTCTTGGCGTATGTCACTCTATGGCTCATAAGCTCGGTGCTTATCACCACCTTCCTCACGGTGTGGCAAACGCTCTTATGATTGACCTTGTTCTTCGCTTCAATGCTGCCGAGGTTCCGGCTAAGATGGGTACTTTCAGCCAGTATGATTATCCAAAGACATTGCGTCGCTATGCCGAGGTTGCCGAGGCTCTCGGAATTAAGGGCAAAAACGACCAAGAAAAGCTTGACGGTCTTATCAAAAAGATTGATGACCTTAAGGATTGTGTTGGCATCAAAAAGACTATAAAGGACTACGGTGTTAAGGAAGAAGACTTCCTTGCAACTCTTGACGAAATGACAGAAAATGCCTTCGACGATCAGTGTACAGGCAACAACCCGAGACTTCCTCTTATGAGCGAAATCAAGGATATGTATCTCAAGGCATATTACGGTGAATAATTGTTACAAATAGGGGGTAACACTATGAATACAATCGTAAAAAGAGAAAATAAAGAGATTTATCGTGACGGCGATATGCTCGTAAAAGTGTTTGATGAAAAGGCTTTTACTAAGGCTCAAGTTCTCAACGAAGCTCTCAATAACGCTCGTGTAGAAGAAACAGGACTGAAAATTCCAAAACTTCTCAATGTGTCAAAGGTTGACGGCGGTTGGTCTATCACCCGTGAGTATATCGAGGGAACTTCTCTTGCCGATCTTATGAAACAGAATCCAGACAAAGAGGACGAATATCTCAATACCTTTGTTGACCTTCAGCTCGAAATTCACAGCAAAAAATGTCCTCTCCTTAACAAAATTAAGGACAAAATGCACGCAAAAATCAGTGCTTCTCACTATGAGGCAACTCTCAGATATGATCTCCATAACAGACTTGAGGGTATGAAACCGCATAACAAAGTTCTTCACGGCGATTTTAACCCATCAAATGTTATCGTAACTCCCGACGGTGAGTATTACATCATTGACTGGGCACACGCTACTCAGGGTAATGCCTCCGAGGATGCCGCACGAACATACCTTGTATTCAATTTAGACGGCCAAAAAGAGTTGGCAGAGAAGTATCTCAATCTTTTCTGCAAAAAGGCAGATATTCCTAAGCAGCTTGTTCAGCAATGGATGCCGATTGTTGCTTGCAGCGAAAGTGTAAAGAATAAGCCGGAGGAGCAGGAACTTCTTGATTCTTGGGTAAATGTATTCGATTTCCAATAATAAGAATTAAAAATGCAGGGCACATAGTTTTATGTGTCCTGCAAAAAAAGAAAAGCACTCACGATTTATCGAAATAAATCGTGAGTGCTTTTGTCGTTTTATGCTGTCGGAATGTTGGACGAAAGCTTGTCTATAAAATCTGTGACTGCTTTTCTGTCCTTAGAATTCAACATTCTCATCTTAAGGATGACTGTTCTTTCGTAGTCATTCAGCTCTGAGATGTATGAGTCACCGTAAACCCTGTGCGGATCATCAGCTTTGCTGTTGACCTTGAGCGGTTTGCTCATAGCGGGACTTGTGAGGAACTCAAATGATACATCAAAGATTTTTGACAGCATAATGAATTGTGCCGGCTTAGGCAGACTTCTGCCTGATTCCCAAGAAGTGTATGTACTTCTTTCTACACCGACGAGTTCGGCTACCTGAGCCTGTGTCATTTCATTAGTCTTTCTGACTTGTCTGAGATTAACCTTTAGGTTTCTCTTAACCAAATCGTCGTGCATAGCGCACCTCCTTTGTTTTTTCAAAAAACTTTTATTTGTGATTATTATACACATATTGCGACACAAAATCAACCCCTAATGTGATTTTATTCCTCTTTTTTTGCAATTTGACATTGTTTTGTAATCGTGGTATTATATTTTTGTAATTTTTGGAGGTATTCATATGAAGAATAGTAAAAAAGTACTGTCTTTTTTCATAAGTATCATTATGATTTTGTGTAGCCTCGGTCCTGTAGGTATGACTGCATCTGCACAGACTTACCGTAATAGTCTTAAGAAAAAGGGGTTTCCGGACAGCTACATAAGCTATCTTGTGAATTTGCACAAGAAATATCCTAATTGGACATTTGAACCGTTTAAGACAGGCCTCAATTGGCAGACTGCAATCAACGGAGAGCGTTCGTCCCACAGCAAGCAGCAAATACGAAAAAGCTCAAGCCGAAGTACTGACTATTATTGTACCTGCTCAAAATGCTATAAAAACGGACGGTACACTTATCACAGCGGCAGCCTCGTAAATGCATCCGAAGGCGCAGTAAAATACTATATGGACCCTCGTAATTGGATGAATGAAAAATACATCTTCCAGTTTGAGTCTACATCTTATAATAAAAAACAGAACACATCCGGTGTTGAGGCTATTCTCAAGGGAACATGGATGCACAACAGTTATATCACTTATTATAACACAACAGGTAAAAAAATAACATACAAAAAGAACGGTAAAAAGGTAAAATATTCTACTGCTATTATGGACGCTGCAAAATACAGCAATCTCAGTGCGTACTATATTGCCTCTAAGATTGTTCAGGAGGTAGGTTCTACTAAGCCGAATGTAGGCGGTACCTGCGGTACTCGACTTCCGTTTAAGGGAATATATAACTACTACAGTATCGGCGCCAGCAGTACGGCAAGCAACGGACTCGAGTGGGCATCGGGCTATCTCAAAACTACAAAAAAGACAACCCTCTATGCCTCTTATGATTCGAAGAAGAAAAAGGGCACAGGTAAGAAAAAGACTGTTAAGAACGGGCAGTATATGTGCTACATTTCTTCTGCAGGAAAATATTACAGAGTCAGACTCTACAACTACAGCCACGGCTCTTATTCAAAAGACGGTGCTGTAGGCTACATAAAGAAGTCCGCTTTGCGTACTAAGTATTTCAACTACAACAGACCGTGGACAAACCCATATGTTTCCATTGTTTACGGTGCTAAGTATATAGCCAATTCCTATTCAAAGCACCAGAACACATTGTATCTCCAAAAATATAATGTAAACAAAAAGTCCGGCAGTCTCTACGGACACGAATATTTGGTTAATGTAAACGGTCCGTCCGAAAATTCCGTAACCAATTATAATGCTTACAAGTCGGCAGGCATACTTAAATCACACCGTGTATTCTATATCCCTGTGTTTAAGAATATGCCGTCCGCTCCTTGCAAACCCAGTGATTCGTCAGATCTAATCAAAATAAAAACATCGTCTACAAAGACTACTGTTTCACTTAGTTGGAATAAGATAAAAACTGCATCAGGCTATTATGTTTACCGATATGATTCGTCTAAGAAGAAGTATAAGAAAATTGCCACATTGAATAAAAACAGCAAAACTTCTTACAAGATAGAAAAACTCAGTTCAGGCAAGAGTTATAAGTTTGCTGTGCGCTATTATGAAAAATCAGGCAAAAAGATAAAGAACGGCAAACTCGTTGAGACCACTGTTCCGACTAAGCCCGGAAAAACTGTAATAGTCAATCCTATTACTAACTCTAAACATCAGATTATAGTAAAATGGAAAGCACAAAAGGATTGCTCCGGCTATCAGGTACAGTACAGTAAAAAAGAGAATTTCTCCACTATCATAGCCACACGAGAGGTAGACAGCAGAACAGGCACAAGCTATACCGGCAGAAATTTTGTAAAGGGACGCAGATATTATGTCCGTGTCAGAGCTTACAAATCAGCGGGCGGAAAGCGTGCTTATTCCTCTTGGTCGGATACAAAAACAATTAAGTCAAAATAATATAAAAACACCGCAAACTTAATGTTTACGGTGTTTTTTTGTGTCTTGTACTTTTTGCTCTGACGAGGTGTTGTGCACCCTTTTATTGTAAGAAAACAAATTTCAAAACTGTTTTCAATGGCTTATAGTATGCTAAATTATGATTCTTCTTTCGCAGTCTCGCAGATATCCCATGGCCAGGGGTCCTTTAGCCATTCGTCACTGTTCATACCATTAAGCGTAAGAGGGCCGTATTGCTCCTCATATTCTTTTTTTAAAGCAGAATATTTTGTATAGTATTTGTTGTATAGTGCCAATGCGTCTGCATCGTTTGGGTGTGTGTCCAAAAATTCTCTCGTTTCCAGCATACCGAAGTTTGCGGCAGACAGTCTGAGCAGTAGCTTTTGTTTCATACTTTTTTCACCATCTTTCCGCAGAAAGGCTTATCAAGCTGTGGGAAAATTGTACCCTTTGCGAGTCCTTCCTCCTCAGTGTATGTTTCTGTGGTTTCCTGCAACGGAATGTATGCCATTGTTACTGTAGCATCCTTAGGTATAGGCGGACGCTTTTCAAGATTTTTTAAGAACACGGGATTGAACATATCATCCATTGTTGTCACTCCTTTCTACATCATTCTATGCCGCACGACTGTCTTTGACAAAAAACACTTTTTAAGTTTTGGGAATATAATGTAATGTAGGTTTAAAATACCGCCTTTTTGGGAATTATATTATTACAAAATTTGTTAAAGGGTGATAATAAAATGCTTATTAAACGCGGAGAGATATATTATGCCGACTTGAGTCCGGTAGTAGGTTCGGAGCAGGGAGGAGTTCGTCCCGTACTTATCGTCCAAAATGATGTCGGCAATAAATTTTCGCCCACAGTGATAGCTGCCGCTATTACATCACAGCGAGACAAAAACAATTTGCCTACCCATATTCCCGTCGATGCCCGTGACTGCGGACTTTCTAAGGACAGCGTCGTCCTTTTGGAGCAGGTACGCACCATAGACAAACGACGCCTAAAGGAAAAAATGGGCGCACTTGACTCTCCCGATATGACAAAAGTAAATCAGGCTCTTGAGGTTAGCTTTGGTCTCTGATATTGCAAAAAATACCTTTTTGTGTTATTATATTTTCATCAACACAGAAAGGTTATTTTTATGGAAAGAATTGCAGAATTTGAAAAAGTGAGCTTTGAGCAATTCAAAAAAGATTGGCTTAAGGCTTTTCCAGATACTACAGATGTTCAGGCTGTTTATGACAGCATAAAGCTCCCTAAGCGTGCTACAACAGGCTCGGCAGGATATGACTTCTTCGCTCCCGCCGATATAACAATCAAAACAGGGGAGTCCACACTTATTCCCACCGGTATTCGTGCTAAGATTAACGATGGCTGGGTGCTGTCGATTTTTCCTCGCTCCGGTCTCGGTTTCAAACACAGAGTTCAGCTCGATAACACCGTAGGCATCATTGATTCGGATTATTATAATTCATCTAATGAAGGACATATTATGATAAAATTGTCCTGCGATGCTCATGAGGACGGCCACAGCGTTACAGTGTTGGCAGGAGACGGCTTTTCTCAAGGCATATTCACAGCCTTCGGAATTACATTTTCGGATGATGCCGACGGCGTCCGTGACGGCGGTTTCGGCTCTACCACAAAATAAATATTTTGACTGTTACTAAAATGCAGTTCAATTTTGATTTTTTATTTTGCGTCTGCAATTATTTGCAGACGCTTTTTTGTATATTTTTGGATTTGCTGCAAATATTATCCATATGAGATTATTTGATGATAATAAAAAATTCATATCTGTTGTTTCTCTGCCGGTGTTTGTGTGCAGTGTTTTGTTGCTTATTGTTTCTTTGCTGTCGCATTTTTCAGTAGAGATGTTTTCGGATTTAAATGAGCTGATGCACAGGTCTTTTACTATTCCGTTTGGCGCATTCTTGGCAGGTATGTCAGCCTATTGCGCCGGCGGCAGTACAAAAAAATCTCTGATTTCATCATTTTCTGCCTGCCTGTTCAATTTGGCGTTCTTTTCGCTGTCGGGTGTTGGTGCCGGTTTAATTTTTAATATCATTTTTGCTCTCATTGTGGCATTGTTCGCAAAAAAATCTGACAATCTTCTTTTTGCCGTTTCCGCTTTGCTCGTTGCACTGGTTTATGGTGTTGTGTCTTATTATTTGTATAATTTAGTTATCGGTGTTATTCCGATGATATGTGAGTTTTGCAAAGGTCGTGGTGCATTGGCAGGCGTGCTGAATGATGTTTTTTCTTCGTTTGTTTCCGACGATTTTTATGACGCTATGTATTTTCAGGACTATTCCGGCTTAATTTTTAAGAATAACAAATTATTGTCCGGTGTCATAAGTATTTTTACTGCATCATCTAATTTGCCGAACGAGTCGGTTTCTTTGTATCTCAGCGGAAAATATTTTGCGGATATATTTGTGTGTGTCGGAATATCAATATCTGTTTTTTCTCGATTTAAGGGTGAAATCAGATACGCTCTGCTTTCTTCTGCGGTGTTGTGTGCTGTTTTTGGTGACGGTAGATTATTTTCTTTGTTGATTTTTGTGTATAATCCGCTGCTCTATTTGGGTAAGCTGCTGTGCACATTTGCATCCTACGCAGTTGCCGCTCTTATTGACTTTAGAATGGGGTACAGTTCTTTTGGCGGCATATGGGAGTTGTTTTCATATTTGCACAAGCCCTTGTATTTTCTTGCTGTCGGTGCTGTGGTCGCAACTCTTGCCTATTATGTTTCAAAACTCGTGCTGTCAAAATTTGATTTTGATTCACATATTCATATGCCTAAAGAGGTAAAGCGTATTATCAGAGCATTGGGCGGAAGCGATAACATAGTAGATTTTGACAGCGGTCGGTTGATTGTGAATAACCCCAATCTTGTGGATGTCTTAAAAATTCATTGTGAAATTCACGAAAATCGTGTATCTTTGACAAAAAATGATTTTGAACTATTGCAGGATTATTTTTGATGTGTTATAATTTCCGGCGGTGATTAGATGAATTTGAGAGAAGAACTGTACAGGTACCAAGATTTAGATTATAAGGACTTCCATAAAAAATTGATACCTAATATCGATGAGGATTTGTTAATCGGTGTAAGAGTGCCTATGCTTCGTCAAATAGCTAAGCAGGCGCTGGCAGAGAATGCAGAAAATGAGCTGTACTATTATGAAGAAAAAATGGTCTACGGTATGACTCTCGGACTGAAAAATTGTTCTCTCGATGAGCATAAGCAGGATATCAAAAAATTTGTGCCTCTAATCGATAATTGGGCGGTGTGCGACTGCTGTGCATCTTCCTTTAAGTTTACAGCGAAAAATTTGGACGGTATGTATGATTTTATTTTGTCCTATGTCGGCAAAGGGGAGTACGAGACTCGATTCGTAGTGGTTATGCTGATGAATTATTATCTTGTGGATGAGTACATAGACCGTGTTATAGATGTTTTGACCTCTATTAAGTCAGATTATTACTATGTCAATATGGCTGTTGCATGGGCTTTGTCCTTTGCTTTTATAAAATACGAATCTAAGGTAATGCCCATTATTCAGTCGAGAACACTTCGCCGAGAGGTACAAAACAAAACTATCCAGAAAATAAAAGAGTCCACCCGTGTATCAAAGGTAGTTAAACAAGGACTCAATGTATATAAGTATAAATAAAATGAGCGACTCCTTGTGCTTTCTTAACAAAGGAGCCGCTTTTGTTATTTGTACAGCCTGATGCCTATTACGGATTTGTTCTTTTTTGTATGTCTTATTTCTCCGTCAAATATAAATTTTCCCTTTCCTCGCACCGATACGATGTCGCCGCTTTTTAGTGTCAGCGATTCTTTATATGCGATTTTTGAGTTAATGAAAACCTTTTCTTGATTTACCAGCTGAGTCACCGCATTGCGTGACAGCTTGAATACCGCCGCTACTGTTATGTCAACTCGTTGTGATGATACTGTCAGTTCAATAGGCTCCGGCTTCTTTTCGGCTATTTCTGCAGGCAGTACGCTTTCGGTGCACCTTACCGTTGTGTGCTTTATTCTGTCGAGATTTTGGAGTATGTATTCTTTTATGCTGTTTAGGCAGAATAAATAGCCTGTGTTGTTTGTTACGATTATGTCTCCGAGAGTGCTTCTGTTTATACCCAAATTCATCAGTGCTCCTAAAAAATCTCTGTGACTTAGCTCGTCTGCAAATTTTTGGTTTGCAGGCTCGATTCTTATACAGGATATTGGATATTGATATTCCTCACATTCTCCAAAGGAGGCAACACAGCGGTCTGCATTGTCATATCCTCCGTAGAGATTGTATTTGCTCTCCGTGTGCAGTGATTTGAGCAGACTTATCTCTTCTAAATTTAAGAAGTCTGAGAATGTGGTGTATCCTCTCTCGAATGATCTGTGTGACAGCTCCGTAAGTCTCTTTTTTGTCAGTTCGTTTTCATTCATTCTTTATCTCCGTTACGGTCAGCACATTGTCTGCCACCTTGAATTTGATTTCTTTTCCGCCGAACTTAAAACCGTATTCTCTGTCACATCTTCTTTGGTACGCAGGGCGTGGGTCGTTAGAAAGAATAATTGTCAGCGTTTCGTATTGCTCTTTTGTCAGACAGTCTCTGAATTTTTCTATTCCGTTGACTGTCAGTATGTTGAAGTTCCTTTCGTCAACAAATCCGCATACAGCATCATCGTGGCTGTCACTGTATTTGATGTACGGCTTTATGTCGTATATTGGCGTTCCGTTTACTAAATCCGCACCGCTGACTGTCAGCACGGGCTTGTTGTTCTCGGTCGTGATTTTTTCGAGCCTTACACTTGACAGCCCTAAGGGATTAGGTCTAAAAGGGGAGCGGCTCGCAAAAACACCCACTCGCTCGTTTCCGCCCAGTCTCGGCGGTCTTACGGTCAATGAGTTTGACGGATGACTGTTTTTGCTGAATTCCCATATCAGCCATATGTGACTGAACCCGTCCAACCCTTTTATTGCCTCCGGCTTTGCGTATTCGTCACAAAAAATAATTTTTGATTTTATTTCCGAGGCAATATTGCTTTGTCTCGGGACCCCAAACTTGTCGTCGTAGTCATTTTTTATGTGGGCAATAGGCTTAATTTCCATAATTATTACCGGTGCTTTCGTGATTTTTGTGATATTATACCATATATTTTTGCAAAATTAAAAAAAAATGTTGAATTTGTTTTTGTTTTAATGTATTATATATAAAGAAATATACTTGTAAGGAGTAAAACTATGGCAAAAACAAAAGCAAAATCTGGTCTCAGAACTACTAACAAAGTTTTGGGCATCATATTGATTGTATTAGTGGTTGTTACTGCACTTATCATTATTTTTTCAGCAGCACCAAAGGCAGAGAACGCATCCGGCGATTCAGAAATAAAGGATGTATCTGTTCTTGATTCCGAGTTCAAAGCCGGTACATACGGCGGAGTTGAGTTCAAGACTCAAGAGGATCTCGTAAAGTATTATGCTGATGCTTACAATAAGACTAAGGCTAAGACTGCTAAGTATAAGACTGACAGTGGCGAGATTGTAGAATTTTACGATATGCTCGGCGAAGAAACCCTTAATGTAGAAAATCTTTTGGTAGACGGCAACAAGAACGAGACTATCAACAAGATGGTTCCCGGTATCGTAGGCGGTTTGTTCACCAAGGGCGCCAGCGGTCTCCCTCCCAGCAAGAACAGAAGGCCTTCGGACGATAAGGACGATAAGGGCCAGTCACTTCAGACCTGCCGACTTGTTAACGACGATGTACTTGCTTCTAATGTTGTTGACAACAAGGACGGTACTATCACTATTACTATCCAACCTAAGATGTATGAGCTTTCCACACCGGGTCTTGACTGCCAGGGTCATATGTTCAACACATTAGGCGACATCACCGGCGTAGTTAGTCAGATTTCTATTCTTAAGTGGGCACAGGGCGACGCTTCATCTAATATTAAGGTATATTATATGGGCGGCACAGGTTCTGCTACAATTGATACAAAGACAGGCGAAATCGTAAAGGCTGAGTATCACGAGGTTGCTAATATTTCTGTTAGTCACGCATCTATCACTATCATCAAGGATAAGAGTGCTACTCTTACTGTTAAGTACGATCAGACATTCCCTGCATCGAATGAATACCTTAAGACTAATGTTCAGCTCGACAGAGTAAAATAACAAATAAAGCAGCGGGTGACTTGTGTCACCCGCTTTTTTGATGAATTATGAATAATAAGAAAAATAAATTATACGGATTTTTACCTACATTTTGTATGGCTATGGTTTGTGCGCTTCTGTGGGGGTCGGCATTTCCTATGATAAAAATAGGATATTCATGCTTTGAGATAGAGCCCGGCGACACGCCGTCAATATTTTTGTTTGCCGGAATTCGTTTCTTTTTGGCAGGCTTGCTGACTGTTTTGATTTTCAGTGTAATTAACAAAAAGATGCTGCTTCCTACAAAATCATCATTGCCTAAGATTACTGTATTGTCATTGTTCCAAACTATATTGCAGTATGTGTTTTTCTACTTGGGCCTTGCGTTCACTACCGGCGTAAAAGCCTCTGTTATCAATGGCTCAAGCACATTTTTTGCGTTGCTTATATCTGCTTTTTTATTTAAGCAGGAGACTTTTACCGCAAAGAAGGCTTTTGGCTGTATTTTCGGCTTTTTAGGTATTGTTCTCGCCGCACTCAGTGGCGGAGTTGAACGCAGCGGACTTTCGATAGGGGATTTGTTCATTTTATTTTCGGCTGTTTCCTATTCTTTTTCGTCCGTGTTTATGAAAAAGTATAGTGCTTCCGAAAATCCGGCAATGCTTTCCGGTTGGCAGTTCGTGTTAGGCGGTGCGGTTATGACTGCTATAGGATTTATTTCCAGCGGACATTTGGACTTTTCTGCCAAAAAGGGAATAGCCGTTATCGTTTATCTTGCATTCGTTTCGGCTGTAGCATACTCTCTGTGGAGTATTATGCTCAAATACAATGATGTTTCCCGTATCGCTGTTTACGGCTCACTTACTCCAATTGTCGGTTTCGTACTGTCATATATTATCCTTGGCGAAAAGAATGGCTCACTGCTGTTCAATATGCTCGGACTGCTCTGTGTGGTTGTCGGTATTATTGCAGTGAATTATACCAAGAAAAACAGTCAAAAAAATACACCTGCGGATTAACTCTGCAAGTGTATTTTTGTTATAGATATTGTTGGTATTCGCCTACAGCCAGCTTGTCGCAGCGTTCGTTGTACTTGTGTCCGTTGTGACCTTTTACCCAGCAAAAAGTAACTTTGTGATTATCAAGTAAATTGAGCAGTTTTTCCCACAGGTCAACATTAAGTGCCGGCTTTTTGTCAGACTTTTTCCATCCGTTCTTTTTCCAAGAATATACCCACCCATTGTTTATGGCGTCGCACACATATTTTGAGTCGGTTGTCAGCGTAACCCGGCAGGGTTCTTTTAGCGCATCCAAAGCCTCAATTACGGCAGTAAGCTCCATTCTGTTGTTGGTGGTAGACTTTTCGCCACCCGACATTTCTTTTTCTTTTTTGTTATAAACCAGCACTGCGCCCCAGCCACCCGGTCCCGGATTTCCGCTGCAAGCACCGTCGGTATATATTTCAACCTGTTTCATAATTTTTCTCCGTAATTTTTAGTATATTTTACCACTTATTTTGTTAATAATCAATAAGAGAATGTTGTTTGTGACTATTGACATTCATTATATAATAATTTAAAATAATATAGATTATGTTGTACGAAAAAATAAATAAATTTAGGAGGCTATGTATTTAATGGCAAAAGAAAATAAGGCGCCTGTAGAAAACGTCAACAGAAAACGGAATTCAAATAGACGTTATTATGCCCGTAAAAAAGCGCCGAAGAAATCTGTGGTACTTCCGCCTGTCGAAAAGGAGAAAGTTAAGATTTCTTTTTTGGGTGGTATGAATGAGATAGGAAAGAATATGACTCTCTATGAATATAAGAATGATATGTTCATAGTGGATTGCGGTCTCGCTTTTCCTAATTCCGATCTTCCGGGTGTTGATTTGGTTATTCCCGATTTCACCCACATTGTTAACCATAAGGAAAAAATCCGTGGCGTTATCATCACTCACGGACACGAGGACCATATTGGCGGTCTTGCATATTTGCTAAAGCAGGTAAATGTTCCTGTTTATGCTACCAAGCTGACTATCGGTCTCATCAAAGGTAAGCTCGAGGAGCACGGTATTCTCAATAAGGCTAAGCTCGTTGAGATAAAGCCGAGAGACAACATAACCCTTGGCTCTTTTAATATTGAGCTTATTCATGTTAATCACTCTATTCCCGACGCAGTAGGTCTCGCTATCAGATGTCCTGCCGGTATTATCATTCATACCGGTGACTTTAAGATTGACACCACACCGGTTGACGGCGATATGATTGACCTTCCTCGTTTTGCAGAATATGGTAAGAAGGGCGTTCTTGCTCTTATGTCTGACTCGACCAATGCTGAGCGACCGGGCTACACTATGAGTGAAAAAACGGTAGGTGATAGCTTTGAAAAGCTGTTCAGCAAGGCACAAAACAAGCGTATCATCGTTGCTACATTCGCATCTAACATTCACAGAGTACAACAAATTATCGATGTAGCAAAGGCAAGAGGCAGAAAGGTTGCTGTAGTTGGTAGAAGTTTGGAAAATCTTGTGTCCGTTGGTTCAGCTTTGGGTTATCTTGATGTGCCCGAAAATATACTCATACCTATTGATACAATACGAAATTATTCCGATGACAGACTCGTTATTATCACAACCGGCTCTCAGGGCGAACCTATGTCGGCTCTTACTAAGATGGCATTCGGTGAACACCGCAAGGTCAGTGTAACACCAAATGACTATGTTATTATTTCTGCTACACCTATTCCCGGTAACGAGAAAATGGTCGGAAATGTAGTCAATGCTCTTATGAAAGAGGGCGTTGAGGTTATCTACGAAAAGATGTATGAGGTTCACGTTTCCGGACACGCTTGCCAGGAGGAACTTAAGTTGATGATGGGTCTTGTTAAACCGAAATTCTTTATTCCGGTTCACGGCGAGCAAAAGCATCTTATGAAGCACGCTAATCTCGGATTGGCTATGGGTATACCTAAGAAAAATATTTTCATAGGCGAGATAGGAAATTGTATTGAACTTTCCGAGGACGGCATAAAGCAGCTTGGCAATGTCCCGTCAGGTGAAGTATATGTAGACGGTATCGGTGTCGGTGATGTAGGCAATATCGTGCTTAATGACAGAAAGCATCTTTCTCAGGACGGTATTATCATTATCGTTGCCACTATCGACAGCCACGAGGGTTATGTGGTATCGGGCCCGGATATTGTGTCCAGAGGTTTTGTGTATGTCAGGGACAATGAAGAACTTATGAACTGTGCCCGTGACCTTGCCTGCCGTGTTATCGACGAGCAGTACGACAGCAGATACCAGGATTGGAATAATGTCAAGAACAAGCTCCGTGACGAAATTTCACGCCTTATGTACGAAAAAACAAAGCGCAGTCCTATGATACTGCCGATATTTATGGAGATATAGGAGGAGACAGAGATGAAGGTTATTCTCAAAGCAGATGTAAAATCACTCGGCAAAAAAGGTGATTTGGTTAATGCCAGCGACGGCTACGCTCGCAACTTCCTTTTCCCAAAAGGACTTGCAGTAGAGGCAAACGCTACGGCAATGAATGATTTTAACAACAAAGAGTCAGCCAAGAAATTCCACAAGTCAGAGGAAATTAAGGCTGCTAATGAAATAAAAGAAAAGCTTGACGGAAAGACATATGCCTTTACCGCAAAGGCGGGTGCAAACGGTAAGATTTTCGGTTCTGTTACTGCTAAGGATGTAGCCGAAAAGGTCAACGCTGATTTAGGCACAAGCATCGACAAGCGCAAAATCTCTATGCAGGATATAAAAGCGTTTGGTACCGTTCAGGCAGAGGTTAAGGTTTATCAGGGTATAGTTGCTAAGATTTTTGTTAAGGTAACAGAAGCATAAACCAAAAAGAAAGGTTATCCGACTATTATGGCTGATAATATAAATGTTGCATTACCATACAATTTGGAGGCAGAGCAGTCCGTACTCGGCAGTATTCTCATAGAGCCGAGATGTATGGAAGATGCGCTGATGTATCTAAAGACAGACAGCTTTTATCTTCCGCAGCACAGACATATCTTTACTGCTATGCAGGAGATGTTTTCTACCTCAAACGGTGCTATAGATCCTGTTCTTATTGCCGATGTTTTGGCAAAGGACGGAGTATATGACTTGGCGGGGGGCAGAGATTATCTCGTTCAGCTTTCTCAAGCAGTACCTTCTACCGCTAATATTGAAAAGTATTGCAAAATTGTTCAGGAGCAGGCTTATCTGCGTGAGTTGATTAAGGTCTCTCAGGATATTATCCAAGAGGCAACAGATGGCGCAGGTGAGGCATCGCTCATACTGGATAACGCCGAACAGCGTATTTATGGCATTCGTCAGGGAAAGACGACAAACGGCCCTTCTCGAATCAAGGATGTTATCATAAACGGCGTTTTTGATAAATTGAAAAAAATCACAGGCGACAGCAAGGACGAATATAAGGGTATTCCTACCGGTTTTGGTATTCTCGATAAGTACATAACTGGTCTGAACAAGTCCGACTTTATTCTTATCGGTGCCCGTCCGGCTATGGGTAAAACCTCTTTTGCTCTCAATCTTGCACAAAATGTTGCTATGGGTGCTAAGAAGAAAGTTGTATTCTTCTCCCTCGAGATGACAAAGGAGCAGTTGGCAGAGAGATTGTTGGCTTCTCAGGCAGGCGTTGCGTCCCAAAAGTTTAGGACCGGTGACCTTACTGACGATGAATGGGTACGCATAGGTAATGCCGCCTCCTCATTTTATGATGTGGAGCTGTATCTTGATGATACTTCTTCTATCACTGTCCCGGAAATTAAGTCGAGAGTTCGCAGATTAAAAAATGTTGACGCAATTATGATTGACTACTTAGGTCTTATTCAGTCTGCCGGCAGAAAAGAAAATCGTGTGCAGGAGGTATCGGAGATTACCCGTCAGCTAAAGATGATGGCTAAGGATCTTAATATTCCGGTCATCTGCTGTGCTCAGCTTTCACGTGGTACAGAGGGCAGAGGTAAGTCTCATAAGCCACAGTTGTCCGACCTTCGTGAATCCGGTTCTATTGAGCAGGACGCAGATATTGTAATGTTCCTTTATCGTGAAGAATATTATAAAAACGAGGTAGACGAGGACAAGCAAGACGAAATTGACGAGTCTATGACTGAGCTTATTGTTGCAAAAAACCGTCACGGTCAAACAGGCACAATAGAACTGTCATTCGACAAAGAATTTACAAGATTCAGAGCTGTTGACAATGTCAGAGATTATAACTAAAATCAACGATACAGTTAAAAAATATAATATGCTGTCAAAAGGTGACACCGTTGTTGTAGGTGTTTCAGGCGGTGCGGATTCAATGCTTCTCCTTAATTATCTTTATTTGGCTGCCGACATATATGGTATAAAAATTATTGCCGCCAATGTTGAGCACGGCATAAGAGGAGAAGAATCACTCGACGACACTGCCTTTGTGCGTGACTACTGTACGGACAGAAAAATAGAATTTCACTGCCTTTCTATTGACGCACCTACAGGTGCAAGAGAATGTGGCTTAGGCGTAGAAGAATATTCACGCAAAAAAAGATACGAATTTTTTTCCTCATTCGGCGGTGACAAAATTGCTACTGCACATAGCATTACCGACAGCGTGGAGACTGTTTTGTTCCGCCTTTCCCGTGGTACTTCAATCAACGGTACCGGCGGCATTCCGGCTGTCAGGGATAATATTATTCGCCCTCTCATTGAGTGTACTTCGGATGAAATAAGAGATTATTGCCACTCACACTCTATTCCGTATAGAGTAGACAGCACAAACAGCGACACAAAGTATTCACGCAATTATATTCGTTCGATTGTTTTGCCGGATTACGAAAAGCTGAATCCGTCTTTTCAACAAACGCTTATGCGTTTTGCTCAGTCCTCCTCCGAGGATAACGACTTTATTGACAGAGAGGCTGAAAAGATATTTATTGCCGCAAAATATGATGACAGGCTGAATCTGCGTATTCTTCGTCCGTGTCATATTGCAATAAAAAAGAGGGTAATAAAAAAATACATAGAGTCTTTGGGATATGGTGTAGATACTTTTCATTTAGAAAAATTTGTTACTCTCATTGACTCCCCGGGCAGATATCAGCTGACCGGTGATATGTTTGTGCTTGCAGACAAAAATACGCTCAGAGTGGCAAAAAATGAAAATATCACCTCCGTTTTGCCGAAAATTGTGAACAAAACCATAATTGATAATAAAGAATTTTTAACTAACTGTGAATTATTAAGAAAAGAATTTGATTTTTATCTTGACTATGATAAAATAGTCGGTGATATTTCTGTGCGGTTTCGCAAGGCAGGGGATACCATTAAGCCCGCCGGCAGAAATTGTACAAAATCTCTCAAAAAGCTTTTTTGCGAACATAAGATAGATGTAGAAAAGCGTGAGTCAATACCCATAGTAACAGACGGCTTCGGCGTAGTTGCCGTTGACGGAGTGTGTATAGATGAGAGAGTAATGGTTAATGACAGCACAAAGCGTGTATTGTTATTTAATATCCGTATGGAGGATTATCGTTAATGCGCAAAAATTTATCACAAAATTGGAAGTCTATTGTATTTTATATCTTGATTCCTATTCTTCTTATTGGTGCTATTTTCTTTATGTCTAACCAAAATACAAAGGTTACCGACACAAAGTACAGTCAGATTGTAGAGCTGTTCAGGACTAATCAGGTATCGGAATACGAGCTTGACCTCAGCAGCGGCAGTTTGACCTATAAGCTGTTTAAGGACTCTAAGACAGTAAAAAAATATACTGTTCCCAGCACAACCTATTTTATTGAGGATATAGGTGATTATGTAAAGGAATATAATGATTCCCACCCCAATAAGCAGATTGTATATAACTACAAAAAAGGCTCGTCTAATTCTTGGTGGATGAGTCTGTTGCCGACCTTTCTGTTTGGTGCTGTGCTCGTAGGACTTTCTGTTTGGGCTATTCGCCGTATGAGCAGCACTATAGGCAATGATACCAACAAAGCTCTCGGATTCGGCAAGCTGAAGCCTAAGACGGTTGATGACAAGGACAATACCACAACATTTGCCGATGTTGCAGGCTGTGATGAGGAAAAAGCAGAACTTGCTGAACTCGTTGATTTCCTTAAACAGCCGGAAAAATACACCGAAATCGGTGCAAGAATACCAAAAGGTGTTCTCCTTGTAGGCCCTCCGGGTACAGGTAAAACACTTCTCGCTCGTGCGGTTGCAGGCGAGGCAGGTGCACCGTTCCTTTCCATTTCCGGTTCAGACTTTGTGGAGATGTATGTAGGTGTGGGCGCTTCTCGTGTCCGTGACCTTTTTGAGCAGGCAAAGAAACAAAGTCCGGCTATAGTATTTATTGATGAAATTGATGCCGTAGGTCGTCACAGAGGTACCGGTATGGGCGGCGGAAACGATGAGCGTGAGCAGACTCTTAACCAGCTCCTTGTAGAGATGGATGGTTTTGGCAAGAATTCAGGTGTTATCGTTATAGCAGCTACCAACCGCCCCGATGTTCTTGACCCTGCACTTCTTCGTCCCGGCAGATTTGACCGCCAGATTACTGTCAATCGTCCCGACGCAAAGGGCAGAGAAGATATACTCAAGGTTCATTCTAAAGGCAAGGCTATAGGCCCCGATGTTGACTTAAAAGAAATTGCCATGGACACCACAGGATTTACCGGTGCCGACCTTGAGAACCTTATGAATGAGGCAGCTCTCCTTGCAGTAAGACGAGGCAAAAAGGCTATTACTAAACAGGACATTATTGACGCTACCTCTCGTGTTGAGCTCGGCACTGAGAAAAAGTCTCATAAGTTCAGTGATAAAGCCAAAAAGCTTACAGCCTTCCACGAGGCAGGTCATGCTGTTGCTTCCTACTTTACCGAGGGACACGATCCTGTTAAGGAAATTTCTATCATTCCTCGTGGCTTGGGTGCAGGAGGTTACACCTGGTACACACCTACCGAGGAAAATTATAATTCTAAAAAAGAAATGCTCGACAACCTTGTTTCGCTGTTTGGCGGTCGTGTAGCCGAGGCTATCGCTTTGGGTGATATTTCTACCGGTGCAAGCAATGACCTACAGCGTGCTACCGAGATTTGCCGTGATATGGTTACTAAATACGGTATGACCGACGAGGTAGGTCCTGTGGTTTATGATGACGGCAACGGTGAGGTATTCCTCGGCAAAGACTATGGTCATGTAAATAATTACAGTGAGCAAACCTCTGCCCGTATTGACGCAGAAATAGAAAAACTTATGCGTAACGCATATGACAAAACCGAGAAAATTCTCACCGAGCATTACAAGGAGCTTGAACTTCTGGCTAATACTTTGCTCGAAAAAGAAAAGCTCTCCGGCGAAGAATTTGAGTCTCTTATGAAGACCGGCAAGCTCCCCGAAACAAATGACGAAAAGCCTGCTGCCGACACTGAGATAAAAGCTGATACAAAGGCAGATGCCACAGCAGAAGAAGAGAAAGAAAATACTTTCTCTGCCGATGAAACTGCCCCAACAACTGATGAAGCCCCTACTGATGAGCTGTCAGCTGATGACGCAGAATAAACAAAATATAAGAGCGTTAGCAATTCATTTTGCTAACGCTCTTTTTTGATGCTTATTAAAAATTAAATATCCGATTAGAAATCCTGCTATGTTAAAGATAATATCGTCAATATCAACATCTCCGCATTTGAACAGATATTGATACCCTTCCACAAAGAACGGAGTAAGTACTCCCACTGCAATTATTTGCTTGTTTGTTATATTGCCGAAAATCCTTTTCAGCACAAAGGGCAGGGGAGCAAAAATTAACAGATTGCCAAAGAATAATATCGGCGCCTCAAAACTGACATTTATGTTCTTAACAAATGCTTTCAGCATTAGGAATGTTCCGTTTAACGGTATAAGATTGATTGTTCTTACGCTGAAAGGTGCCCTGACAAAGCATATTAAAAAGGTAAATGCATACAGCGGTGAAAACCATTTCCAAAACTCGCTGTAAAACATATCTTTTTCTTCGCTTTCGGGTGCTGTGCTCACGGACAGATACAGTGCTGTTTCTGCCGCAAACACATAGGCTATCCATATTATTCGTCTCAAATATACAGAACCGCTTATGTTAAAAAACAGTATGTCGGCAACAATCAGTACGCTCACTGCCACTATTACCCATTTGTGTACCTTTGCGAGATACACAGGTGCGTCCCTGTTTATCATTCCGACCACGAATACCGAGGCGAATACTGCAATGAATTTCAGCAGCACCGCCACAGTACCGTTGTCGCCACAATATCCGCTCAGTCTGTCAGAACTCATTGTCAGACAGCTCAGCAGATATATGGGTACGAATATCGCTCGTTTTATTTTAGATAATTTATCGGACATAGCAGTCCTCCGAAATTATTTTATCAGTGCAAAAAGTTCCTCTTGACTCAGCCCCGCATTTCTGCTGACCTCGTCATTAGGTATTACTCTTATAATTTTGCCGCCGTATCTTGATACAGTCAGCTTTGCCTTTTTGCCGTTGATTTCTGCTTCTTCTACAGTATATTCTTCTTTCAGCGGAACTTGTTTTTTGAGCATTGCTTTTTCCGTCAGTGCTCCTGTAGGACAAAGTTCTACGCACATTCCGCAGTTATTACACTTTGTTTGGTCGAGAGGCAGATTGAAAGCAGGTGCAACCTCTGTCTTAAAGCCTCTGCCGAGCAGTCCGATTGCTGAAATATTCATTACTTCCTTACAGCTTCTTACACAGAGTCCGCACAATATACATTTTGCCGAATTTCTCTCGATAAATTCATTGCTGTTTGCATTGTATTTTTGTGGTATTTCGCCTTTGAATTTTTCGGGATGAATGTCGTATCTCTGAGCGACAGAGAGCAGCTTGCACTTGTAGTATTCTTTGCATCCGCACTCTAGGCAGCGTTCAGCCTCCGCCTTTGCTTCTTCTTCGGTAAAGCCGAGACTTACCTCGTCAAAGTTGTTCTTTCTGACTTCGGGAGTGATAACCTTTGGATTGTGTCTCTCTGCTTTTTCTTTTGAGGAGTAATCAATCAGTTCCTCGTCTCTGCGACTGATATAAGGTACTCTTGTATCCGGATCTTCGCCTTTGAGAAATGAGTCCACAACCTTTGAGCATCTGTCAGCCTCGCCGATGGCTTCTACCGCTATTGATGCACCTCTGTTTGTTGCATCGCCGATTGCAAAAACGCCGTCAATATTTGTCTCGAATGTATCATAATCAGCCTCAATATTACCTCTGTCCGTGAGTTTGAGCTCGTTGACATCCTCGGCTACCAATTTTTGACCGATTGCCATAATGACTGAGTCAACCTTAATTTCTTCAGTCTTACCTTCGACAGGTATTGGGCGGCGTCTTCCGCTTGCATCAGGCTCGCCGAGTTCCATAATTTGCAGCGTTACGGACTCAACCTTGCCGTCCTTACCGTTAAAAGACAGGGGATTGGTGAGAAATTTGTAAGTTACGCCTTCTTCTTCTGCCTCGTCTATTTCGAGTTTGTCGGCAGGCATCTCGTTGCGAGTTCTTCTGTATACAACATAAACTTCTTTTGCGCCTAATCTTACAGCTGTTCTGCATGCATCCATAGCAGTGTTACCACCACCGCAAACTACAACCTTGTTACCGATTTCTACCGGGTTACCTTTTATTACGGAACGGAGAAAGTCAATGCCGCCGTATACGCCGTCCAATTCCTCGCCCTGAATTCTCATACTGCCCGATTTCCACGCACCTACTGCCACAATTACTGCGTCAGAGTTTTTTCTAAGACTTTCTATAGTAAAGTCAACACCAAGTTTTTTGCCGTTTACGAGCTTAACTCCGGCTTTTTCAATTATAGCGATTTCTTTGTCTAAAACTTCTTTTGGCAGTCTGTATTGAGGAATACCGTAGCGGAGCATACCGCCCATTTTTTCCATCATATCATACACAGTCACATCGTGTCCCATTATTGTGAGATAATATGCTGCTGTCAGTCCTGCCGGACCGCCTCCGATGACAGATACCTTTTTGCCGGTCTTAGGTGCTGTTTCCGGTACATAGCTGTCACTGCGCAAATCCATATCTGCCACAAATGCTTTTAGTTGCGCAATGTTGATTGATTCCTCAACATTCTGTCGTCTGCACGCCTTTTCACATGGGTGCGGACAAACTCTGCCGATTGATGCCGGCAGCGGAATTTTGTTCTTAATGAGCTTCAGAGCCGCATCATATTCGCCGTTCGCTATCAGTCCCACATATCCCTGACAGTCCGTTCTTGCGGGGCAGTTCAGCTGACATGGTGCAACGCAGTCACCGTCGTGAGCCGACATAAGCAGCTCCATAGCGATTTTGCGTGATCGTACCACTCTGTCGCTTTCAGTGTTTACGACCATACCCTCTGTACATTTTGCAGAGCAAGAGCGCAGAAGCTTTGGTATTCCCTCGGCCTCTACTACACAGAGACCACATGCACCGTAAACTTTTACTGCCTCGTCATAGCATAGGGTAGGAATGTAGATGTCTGCCTGTTTTGCTGCCTCGAGTATAGTTGTACCCTCCTCGACAGTAACAGGTATAGAATCTATAGTTAAATTTATCATCGTATTTCCTCCTCCCTTATGCCTTCTTTACTGCACCGAAATGGCAGGTCTGTATGCACTTGCCGCACTTGATGCATTTGTTTGTGTCGATAGTATAGTGTTCCTTTAATTGACCGCTGATAGCTGATACAGGACAATTTCTTGCACAGAGACTGCATCCCTTGCACTTGTCCTTGTCGATATAGTATTCAATGAGGTCGGAACATTCTCCGGCAGGGCACTTCTTTTCTTTAATATGTGCCTCGTATTCATTTCTGAAATATTTGATTGTGGTCAGTACCGGGTTAGGTGCAGTTTGACCGAGACCGCAGAGTGCACCGTCCTTGATTGCATAGCACAGCTCCTCGAGCAGCTCAATGTCTCCGTCTTTGCCTTCGCCCTTTGTTATTCTTGTGAGCATTTCCAGCATACGCTTTGTGCCAATGCGGCAGTGAATACATTTGCCGCAGCTTTCTTTTGCTGTAAAGTCAAGGAAGAATTTGGCCATTCCTACCATGCAGGTGCTTTCATCCATAACTACCATACCGCCGGAGCCCATAATTGCTCCGGTTGCGCCTAATGCCTTGTAATCTATTACTGTGTCAATAAGCTCTTTTGGTATGCAGCCGCCTGACGGTCCTCCCATCTGTACAGCTTTGAACTCCTTGTCACCCTTCATACCTCCGCCAATGTCAAAGATGACATCACGCAGTGTTTTACCCATGGGTATCTCAACGAGTCCCGAACGCTTCACCTTGCCGGTAACAGCAAAAACTTTTGTGCCCTTTGAGCCCTCTGTGCCCATTGCCGCAAAAGCCTCACCGCCGTTGTTGATTATCCATGATACATTCGCAAAAGTCTCTACATTGTTAATGTTGCTCGGCTTCAGCCAATATCCTGCTGCAGCCGGAAACGGAGGTTTAAGTCTCGGCATACCTCTGTGGCCCTCAAGGGATTCAATCAGAGCTGTCTCCTCACCGCATACGAATGCACCTGCACCTGCTTTTATCATAAAATCACAGGAGAAGTCTGAGCCAAAAATATTTTCGCCGATTATTCCGTTTTCTTTAGCTTGATCGATAGCTCTTTCCAGTCTCTTGATAGCGAGAGGATATTCTGCACGGACGTATACTATTGCGTGTTTAGCACCGATAGCGTAAGCGCCTATCAACATACCCTCAATAAGAGTGTGTGGGTCAGACTCGATTACTGCACGGTCCATAAATGCGCCCGGGTCACCCTCGTCTGCGTTGCAGATTAGATATTTTTCGTCGCCATCGCTCTGTCTTGCTGCATTCCATTTGAACCAGGTAGGAAAGCCGGCACCGCCACGACCTGCAAGACCGGAAACTTTTATTGTTTCGATAACTTCCTCCGGTGTCATTTCGGTCAGACATTTTTTCAGTGCGGTGTATCCGTCTGCTGCTAAAAATGCGTCTATTTCATTTGGGTCAACTATGCCGCATCTTCTCAATGCAATTCTTGTTTGCTTTGTGAGAAATTCGTTGTCCTCATCTTTGATTATCAGTTTTTCGACTGCGTTCCTGTCACCGTCTTTTACATACTTTGCTATGTTGTCTGCATCTTCCGGCTGTACCTTAACCAGTCTTGTCAGTTCTCCGTTATTGCCGTAAATATCAACAATCGGCTCAAGATAGCACATACCGATACATCCGACTATGCCGGCATCTACGCCTTTTTCTTTTAGTGCGAGGCGTACCTTTTCTGCTCCGGCGGCAATTCCGCAAGAGCCTTCTCCGATTACTATTTTCATTTTGACGCCTCCCTCAGCTGTGCTAAAATTTGCTTAGTTTTTGTTGGCGTCAGACTGCCGTATGTATCTCCGTTTATCATCATAACAGGTGACAGTGAGCAGCATCCGAGACAAGCCACGCATTTCAGCGAAAACAGTCCGTCCTCTGTAGTCTCTCCATCATCTATGCCTAACTCATCTTTTACCGTTTGTAGTATTAGCTCCGATGAGTTTACATGACAGGCTGTGCCCTGACACAGCATAATGAGGTATTTGCCAACCGGCTGAAATCTAAACTGCGTATAGAATGTGCCTACACCCATAATTTCAGAGGTGGCGATACCTGTTTTTTCGGAAATAAGCTCAATTGCTTCTTTCGGCAGATATCCGTAAATGTCCTGCGTTTTTTGCAAAATCGTGATTAGACTGCCCTTTACTTCGGCATACTCACCCAGTACACCGTCCAAAAGGCTGAGGTTTATCCCTTTATTTTCCATTTCTTTCCCTCCCGTATTTTTATGTACGATATGTATATAATACATAATTATATATACTTTTTCAAGGGTTAATTTATCAACACTACATAATACAAAAATCCCACTATAAAACTGAATTTTCTGTAGTGGGATTTTGCATTATGATATTACTTGTGGATTTCTACATACTTTGCGTTGAATTTTGGAATGCTTACACTGCTACCCAATACCGAGGTGTATGTCTCGATTCCATCCAGCTCGCCGTACATTGTGATTATGTCATCCTCCAGCACTCTGCTGTCGCTGTCCTTAGTGGTGTAGGTAACATATACCGTGTCATCATACGAATATTCATCTATATATTCGTCATATGTTGCTGTTACATCTACTCTCAGTGTCCATTCTGTTTCACCCAGGAATGTTGATTCCTCTGCCTGAATTACTTTGCCGGTGAATTTTGCTTTCTTGCCCTTGTAGTCGTTAGGATTTCTCGCAATGTCTTTGTACTTATACGACTTGCAGACCTTTTTGTATTCCTTCAGAGATGCCTTTTTTGTAGTCTTTTCGGTTGTTTTTGATTCCTTTTCGTTGTCTTTTTTGCTCTCCTTGCTTGTGCTTTTGTCTGCCTTTTCGCTTACCGACGTGGAGGGTTTTGTTGTGCTGCTGTTATTGTCGGAACTGCCGGCTATTGCAGCGATAATTCCACAAAATACAAACAGACCTACCAACACAAGTACCGCAATCAAACAGCCCTTGCCCTTTTTCTTCGGCTTTTGCGGAGGCGTAGGAGGCTGTTGATAGACAGGTTGTGCCGGCGGTGCGGCATATTGCTGCGAATTCGGTATGTCGGGCATGGAAACGTTTTCACTGCTGCCCGGCTCTTGTTTGTCCAAAGCTGTGCCACAGTTAGCACAAAATTTGTTTTCATCCGGATTTTCCGTATTACATTTTTGACATCTTTTCATAGTCATTCTCCTTATTTCTTCGCAGTGTTCACTGCCAAATTTTCTGACTATGATTATACCAAATTCAGCGCAATATATGGTGTGCTGTCAGCACAAAAAATGTTTTAAAAGTTTTTTAATACAAATAATAAAAGCACAACATAAATCGTTGTGCTCTCATTTTACTCTGTTTTTTGTTTCCATAACGGAACATATTTACCGTTGACAACTAAATCGTCAAAATGCTCTCCGTAGTAATCTCGTTCGATATCATATTCTTCAGGTGTCATTCCTTGACGCCACCAAGGAGCTTCTTTCAAAGTTGGCGTTGCCCATTCTTCCATTTTATCATTCCTTTCTTGTAATCTTTTATTTGTTTATCTGTGCCGTAGTTTATATTCAATTTATTGATGCAAACAAAACGATAAATTTTTGTTTGGCGCATTTTGAATTAACTGCGAGCTTTTATTTGTAAATGAAATTTTGAAAAATAAAAAGCCAAACACCGCATAAACAGGCGATATTTGGCTAAAAATGGCGGAGAGCAAGGGATTCGAACCCTCGAATACTCGTTGAAGCATTACACGATTTCCAATCGTGCTCCTTCGGCCAGCTCGGACAACTCTCCGTGTCGCTCTGCTATTATACATTATGTTTGTGAAAAATGCAAGACTTAAATTACCTATTTATTAAAATTCTTTTGGGTGTGCAATGGTCATATTTTTTACTAAAGTGATTGAAACTTTGCGCCTGTTGTGTTATAATGATAAAAATTGTTAGGAGGCGTATTTTATGAAAAAAAGTAAATCATTGTTGGTTTTGTTTTTGGCTTTCGCAATCGTCACATTAGGCTTCGGTATCACCACTACAGTTATGGCCGTTAATTCTGCCAATGATTATAAGGAGGCATCCAGCACTCAGATGTTTGTCCAAAATCGTGCCGAGCGTAAGGAAAAGGCAAACAAAGATATGACAAAGTATTTTGCTGTGTCTCTCCTTATGTTTCTAGCTTTTGCGGTTTCTGTGGTTTTGGTAGTTTTGCAAATAGTACCTAAGAGCGAGAAAAAACAAGAATAAATTTTTACATTCGCAGGCGTGCCGTTCGGTACGCCTGTTTTTTATGCGGCTATGTTCAGCCATTCCTCCTGCATTTTTTCTACCTTTTCTTTTCTTTTGAGATAGTATTGCTGTCGCTTTGCTCTTTTCTTTTTTTGTTTATCTTTGATACAAAGAAATATCATTGCAGTCAAAAAGTATGTTACTATCTCAGCAATAAAGAGTGCCTGTACACCTTGTCTCGACAGACTGTCAAAGATGCGAAAGGGGACAGCCAGTGCCAAAAATCCTCCTGCCATTGATACCAATGTGAGCATTATTCCTTTGATAATTCGTTTAGCATTCATAATAAAAACTCCTTTGCTTTTCGTTTACAATCACATTGTAGAGCAAAGGAGTCTTGTGTTCAATATGCCAAACAGCTATAGTCCCAAAAACTGTACTATAAGAACAAATGTTTTTTTATAAAATTGAGTTTTTCAAGGCTGTTACGGCATTTTTTATTTCTTTTGAGTCCACAGCCGAGGGACTGATTACGGCTTTTATTATTCCTTTTTCACAGCTTACAGTATGTATTGCTACACCGTTTTCTGTAAACTCGGGCTGTTCTTTATTGGTTTTGCATTTCAGTTTTATTTGCAGTCCGTTTTCACCTATGGCACAATCAGCTTCCGGTATCTGCTTTTTTATTTCGTCATAAAATTGCTTTGTCTTTGCGGTGTACAGTCGCCTTACCTTTCTTGTTTGTGAGTTGATATGTCCGTCACGGATGTACTGGCACAGTGCTATCTGTTCCGTCTTGCTTGCGGTCTGTGCGTATTTTTCTTTGTTTTGCTTGAATTCATCTGCAAGCTCTTTTGTTAACACCATAAAACTTATGCGAATACCGGGTATAAGCACATTGGAGAATGAGCCCATATATACTACATTGTCACCTCCCGACAGTGCATACAGCGACGGCGTTGGCTTTGTTTGGTACAAAAAGTCGTTGTCATAGTCGTCCTCTATAACTAAGCTGTTGTGCGCTTTGCTGTAATGGACCAATTCCAGCCGCCTTTTTATCGGCATAACATCACCGTAAGAGGTCATGTGTGACGGCGATACGTAAATTATTCCGGCATCTTTATATCTCGTGTGTACCTCAAAACCGTAGTCACTGAACACCGATATACCGTTTACAAAGCTGTTGTCGGGAAAAGAAACAGTGCCCCGTTCTTTTACCAGTGAACACAGTACACATAACAAATATTGTACGCCGGCGCCGATTACTATTCTATCGGCAGATGCCACAACATTGCGCTTTTCTCTAATGTAGTCCGACAGTGCCTCTCTCAGGTCCTTTTCGCCCTGTTCTTCGCTGTATGACAGCAGTCTGTCCTGCTGACGCAGTGCACTCTTTATGTATCTTTGCCAAAGTCCTATGTCAAAGCTGTCTTTGTCTGCATCGCCGCTCTCAAGGTCATACATTATTTTGTTTTCGCTGCTTTTCGGCGAGTTGCCTTCTGCTTTCTGTTCGGTGTATCCGGATACAAAGTATCCGCTTTTTGGACTTGATACAATAAAACCGTCTGCCTGCAATGCAAAGTAAGCATTCTGCACAGTGGTTTTGCTGACAGAAAAAATACTCGTGGCTTTTCGTACCGACGGCATTTTGTCGCCCTGCTTCATCTGACCTGCGTTGATCAGCTTTTTATAATAGTCATAAATTTCTAAATACTTTTTCATATCTGTACCTTAAAAAAATGTTGAAATTGGTTATTTATTTATTGTCAGAAGTATTATATACTAAACAATAAATAAATACAAGGGAAGTGTAACTTATGGCAGATATTATTTATACTCTCGAAGGCGGAACTTATTTTAATATCACAAACCAGTGTCCCTGCAACTGTGCATTTTGCATCAGGTCACAGACCGATACAGTCGGCGAGGCTAAAGAAATGTGGTACCACGGACAAGAACCGTCACTGCTCGAAATAAAAGAAGCTATCGACAAATGGGATTTTACTAAGGTTAACGACGCAGTATTTTGCGGATACGGCGAGCCTACCTGTCGTCTCGATGTTTTGCTTGAGACAGTCAAGTATCTTCGCTCGGTAAATCCTAACATTCATCTCAGACTGAACACTAACGGACTGTCCGACCTAATTAACGGCAGACCTACCGCTAAAGAAATAGGCGAGGCGTTTGATTGCGTTTCTGTTTCGCTTAATGAGCCTGATTCAGAGGACTACGACAAGATTACCCGCAACATTTATCCGGGCAAGGCTTATCCCGCTTTGCTTGAATTTACTAAAGAATGTGCAAAGTATTGCAAAGAGGTTCATATGTCCGTTGTTGATGTTATCGGCAAGGACAATATCGAAAAATCCCGTAAGATTGCCGAGAGCTTAGGTGCAAAGTTTATTTGCCGCAGTTTTGATAAAGGCAGATAAAGCTATTGTAAAAAACAGGTAAAATATCATCTTCCGATTGACAGAGGAATATTTTAATGTTAAAATATTTTTGTAATTATGGAAGTCAAGGAGGACACCACTGATACAAATAGTATTGGTTGTGTCCTCCTGTTTTTTTGAGGTGAAATTATGAGATTTAAAAAAGATAAGCCTTTTAAGATTATGCAAATCACCGATATTCAGGAGATTCCTGCAATTTCTCCCGATACAATAAATTTGCTTGAGGCTGCCGTAGAGGCCGAAAAGCCGGACCTCGTTGTGTATACCGGAGACCAAATAAAAGGCTACGGCGTTACATATAAGGGCAAGGGAAGGGAACTCGAAACTGCTGTGGCAAAGACTATAGCCGCTCTGCTTGAGCCTGTTACAAAGCGTAATATCCCTTTCGCTGTTACCTTTGGTAATCACGACAGACAGGTAGGCATCAGCAACCACGACCAATTTTATGATATTTATAAAAAGCTCGGAGACTGCGTAGGTGAGCAGGCAGAAGGAATAGAAGGCGGCGGCACCTCCTACATTCCTATCAAAGCCTCCGACGGCTCCGACAGAGATATATTCAATCTCTATCTCTTTGATTCGGGCACCGACGCAAAGGGTGGCGGTTATGAGCCTTTTGATACAAAGATTATAGATTGGTATAAGAAAAAGAGAGATGAGCTTAAAGAAAAGAACGGCGCATATGTTCCGTCCATAGTTTTTCAGCACATTCCTATGTGTGAGTACTATAATGTGCTCAAGCAGGTGCCAAAGCACACAAAGGGCGCAATCCGTGCGTTCCGTACTCATAAGAACGAATACTATGTTGTGGGCGATACCTGCGGCAAAGATGATATTCTCCTGGAGCCGCCCTCAATTCCTAATGAAAACACAGGTGAGTTTGACGCGATCTCCGAAAAGGGAGATGTTATGGCTATGTTCGTCGGTCACGACCATAAGAACAGCTTTGTCGGTACATACAAAGGCGTAGATTTGGGCTTTACTCAGTCCAGCGGCTTTAATGTGTACGGAAATCGCACAAAGCGTGGTGTCCGTATGATTGTTCTCGACGAAAATAAGCCCGGCGAGTATGAGACTTACACAAGAACATATGACGAATTAGTAGGCAAAAAGGTTACAAAACCGTTGTTTGACTACTTTTCATCCAAAGCTCCCGAGACCGTTGATGCCGCTATCCCTATGATAGAAAAAGCGTTGGCGATTATCGTTGCTGTTATAGTTGTTATTATACTGCTCATTAAGTTATTATAAGGAAAAGGTGATTGTTATGAGTGAAAATAAAAAATCAAATCCGTTTGTGAAATGGACTGAAAAGCACGCAGAAATTTGGAAATTTATTAAGTTTTCTATCGCCGGCGGTGGCTCATCGGCTATAGAACTTGTGGTACATATGGTGCTCCTTGGCACAGTCTTTTCAAAATTGACAGAGGTAGCTGTCACCAATCCTACTCTCAATATGATTGGCATTGAATCAAAAGGCTACCTTTATACCTACCTCATTTCCACCACGGTAGGCTATCTCATTGCGTTTATTCTCAATCGTAAGATTACATTCAAGGCTGATGCAAATCCTACTGTCAGCATTATTCTGTATTTCATTATGGTAGTGTTTACTATCTTTGCAAACGGTTGGATTGGTTCTGCTATGACCACTTTTGCCGCTTCTCATAACTTTACAGGCACCTTTGCCGATTTGGTAATTAAGCTCATCGGTATGGCTGTCCCTACTTTGTGGACTTATCCTTGCAATCGTTTCATTATCCACAGAAAGAAAAAGTCCACCCGTGAGGCAGAAAAAGCTGCAAAGCTCGCAGAAGCAATTGAAGAAACCGAAAACTGATTTATTTAACTGATTTGAGAGAGGGATTTATTACGAAAAAGCTGTTCGCTTTGCTTATTGCGACGGTTCTTTTGCTGTCGCCGATACAAATTAGATAGTTTAACCAAATAGAGAAGCAATATCCGGATATGAAGAAAAAAGCTCCGTGGAAAAAATAGACTGCTTACAAAACACTAAAAAAATAACAAATGTTGACCGTATCAGTCAGTCGCAAAAATGAATAACAAAAAGCCGCAAACACCGGGTTTGCGGCTTTCTTTATAGTCAAAATAATCAGTTTATATCCAGCTGATAATATCGTCTGTTGTTTTTCTCTTTGGCATTTCGGGATTAACAGCAGGATATCCAACAGCTATTACAGACACAACCGTTTCATTTTCGGGTATCGCCAGTGCTTTGCGTATCTTTTCGCCGTCTCTGATTCCCATTATCAGCGTGCCTAATCCCATTTCATATGCCTTCAGCACAAGATTTTCATTGTGCAGACCTAAGTCATAGTAGCCCCATCCGTTTCCGCATTCGTTGTCGGGATTACCCTCACGGTCAAAGCCGGCACGGTTAGACACAAATGCAGTCACAATCAGAGCCGCATTTTCTGAGTTCTTTTTGTTAAATTCGGGCAGACATTCTCTGATTTTGTTGATGCCGTCCTCACTTGTCGCACAGTAGTATCTCGCCGTTTGCGAATTTTTCCATGACGGCGCCTTAATAGCTGCAGAGATTATTTTTTCTATCTGCTCTTTGCTAACCTTTTTGTTCTCGTCATAGTGTCTGATACTTCTTCTGCCACTGATAACTTTATTAAAATCCATAACTATCCCTCCTATAATCGATACCTAAATAATATCATATTAGCCCGAATTCTTCAACAAAGATTTCTTAAATATCCTACTTGTACTGCCGGAGGTGTTATGATATAATAATATTGTTAAAATTACAAATTATATCGTAAATATTGATTGCAGTAAGGAAAAAAGGCTAAATTAACATTCGGCAATCTTGAAGAATATAAAAAGGAAAAAACAAAATTATATAGAGAATGGTTTGATGGCTTTAACAAATGGACTGCTGCTACAGATATAGCAAATACTATTGCAGGTGCTTTATCCGGCATTTCAGATTTTGTTCCAAAGACAGAGATAAAAGTAGCACTTAAAGTATTACCGGCAATTACTACGCTTTTAAAAAATTTTTCAGGAAGATATTTGTCAATACAGGGTTCGTTAATTATGACTTTATCTGATTCTGTAATGACTGTGGTTGCTTCTGTAGCTGGATTAAGTCTATCAGACTGTGTAGGGGAATTTGAGTCTCTAATTACAAGCTTTTTCGGAGATACTTTAACAAAGTGGGCAAAAGATTGTACTGAAGATACCGCATATAATTGGTATTTATTTGTGAAATATACACTTTCATAATGTAAAGGATGATAAGTCATGAAAGAAAATAAAGAGTTTACTAAAAATAGTCCAATATTTGTAACAATTTTTAGCGTATTATATTCAATATTTCTGATATATATAACAAAAATGGGAACGGAACCTGATGGTACTTTGCATGGAAATACATTATTCTTACCATCATTTTTTATAATTATTGTTATCTTTAGTCCTCTCATAAATAAAGATTGTAAGGTGTTTTGGAACAAAAGAAATATTATTATTATGATTTTAGGTTTACTAATTACAATTCCAATATATATCGTGTGCAGTATAAATAGGTACAATACCTTCGGTTATTGGTATTAACACAAAGAGAAACACGTTTATGTTTTTTTCAGCTATCAGAACTAATAGAAGATTGTACTGCATATAGTTACTTAATACATTGATGGAGGTCAAATATGGATAATAAAAATGATGAGTTTGATAATGACAAACTACCTACAATTATAACAATAATATGTGTACTGTTTTCTTTTTATCTTGCGTTTTCAACTAATATGGGAAATGATTATGATAATGCACTGAGAATAAACCTGTTATTTTCACCACCGTTTATGATTATTATATGTTTTCTTATTCCTGCTATAAATAAAGATTATAAAATCTTTTGGAGCAAAAAAAATATAATAATTATGATAATTGGTTTGTTAATTACTATTCCAATATTCATCTTGTATAGTATAAATAGGTATAAAGCTTTAGGATATTGGTACTAAATTAATTAACTTAGATTATCGCAAGTTCAAGTCTTGTCACTCCGACCAAATCTAATTATTTCGTTGCGACACGGTAGGAGGATTAAGATTACAACACAGTTTATACCACCATTCTACGAAACAGTCCACCGGACTGTTTCTCCCAAATCAAAGATTTGGAGAATGGTCTCGCAAGTTCAAGTTTTGTTATATTCAAATAAAAATGATAGGCACTCATTTGAGTGCCTATCATTTTTGGTCGGAGTGACAAGACTTGAACTTGCGACCCCCAGACCCCCAGTCTGGTGCGCTACCACCTGCGCTACACCCCGATAGTAAATGGTGCGGGTAACAGGACTTGAACCTGCACGGTTGCCCATTAGATCCTAAGTCTAACGTGTCTGCCAATTCCACCATACCCGCATATTGCTATAGTATAATAGCATATCTCCCTTGCAAATGCAAGAATTTTTTATATTTTTGAGATTACTGTTTTAATTATAAAATACGTATGATATAATTTAGAAAAACGCTTGAGGTGAATATATGGAATTGATAAAAGGCAGACCTGAAAACTGCGAGGAAAGACTCGCCAGAGAGATTAGAGTTTATGATTTTTTGGACAGCCTCGGTATTGAGTATTTTCGTACCGACCACGAAGAAGCTAATACTATGGAGGTTTGCAACGAAATAGACAAGGTGCTTGGCACGCTGATATGCAAAAACCTATTTCTTTGCAATCGCCAAAAGACAGATTTTTATCTCCTAATGATGCCCGGCGATAAGCCATTTAAGACAAAGGATATTACTAAGCAGTTAGACTGCTCCCGTCTCTCTTTTGCAGACAGTGAGGCTATGCTGGAGTATTTGGATATAAAGCCCGGTGCAGTATCAATTATGGGACTTATGAATGATAAAGATAACAAAGTTCGTCTCGTTATGGACAGGGCAGTGGTAGAGGATAGCACGATAGGCTGTCACCCTTGCGTCAGCACAAGCAGTCTTAAGATTAGGACAGATGATATACTCAATGTATACTTGCCGGCAGTACACCACGAGCCTACTTTTGTTGAATTACCGGATTATCAGGAGAATGACCAATGAATTTTGCGAAGCCTACAAAATCAAAGTCCGGAAAATATCTGTTTTGTTATTTCCTCGGCAATAAACCTGAGGAAGAAAGGGTTTGTTTTGCTGTGTCGGATGACGGATACCACTTTACTCCGCTTAACAACAATGAGCCGATAATAATACAAAACAGTGGCACAAGGTGCTGCCGTGATCCCTATATTGTCAGAGGTCAAAATGATGACTATTACATAATCGCTACCGATATGAAATGCAGTCTCGGATGGGACAGTAATCATGGTATTGTCAGTTGGCACTCCGACAATCTTACAGATTGGCAGGATGAGTGTGTTGTGGATTTTCATGACTTTTCCGCCACTGCTGATGCGGACAAGATTTGGGCACCTGAGGCTATCTATGACAGCGGCAGAGGAGAGTATATGGTCTACTACAGCGTAGGATTCGCTCACAGCGACGGACCTATTTCTATTTGGCACAGCTATACAAAAGATTTCAAAACTTATACTGAGCCCAAGCCCCTGTTTTCACCTAAAGTCAACAAGGACACCATTGATGCCGATATTGTGTTCACAGGTAATGAGTTCTTTATGTCCTACAAAGACGAAAATGTAAAAACTGTTGCTGCAGCCGTTTCAAAGTATATTGACGGCCCATATACTGAGTATGATAATAATGTTATTACCTGTACAGATAAGCACGTAGAGGGCAACTGCTGTTATAACATAAACGGAACTGATACATGGGTTGTCATAATGGATTTGTATGTAGACGGCGGATATTTTATGCAGCAGACAGATGATTTTGTTCATTTTTACCCTGTGAATGCAAAAGATTTTTCTTTAGACTTTCACCCCCGTCACGGCAGTATGCTCACCATCAGTGACGAAGAATATAACAGATTGACAGAAAGATTTGGGAGATAATTATGAAAGCAAAAATAACTCTTGCAAGAGAATTGAAAATATCAGAGATTGACCGCCGTATGTTTGGCTCATTCATTGAGCATTTAGGCAGAGCGGTGTATGGCGGCATATATGACCCGGGTCACCCTACCGCAGACAGCAACGGTTTTAGGGGAGATGTAATAAATCTCGTCAAAGAACTCGGAGTACCTCTTGTCCGTTATCCGGGAGGAAATTTTGTGTCCGGTTATAGTTGGGAGGACGGTGTAGGACCGATAGAGTCGAGACCGAAAAGACTTGATCTTGCTTGGGGGACTACAGAGCCGAATATAATCGGTACAAATGAATTTTTGAAATGGTGCAAAAATGCAGATGCGCAGTGTATGATGGCTGTCAATCTCGGTACTCGTGGTGCTGACGATGCCCGTCGTCTTGTTGAATACACTAATCACCCATCAGGCTCCGCTATGGCGGATTTGCGCAAAAGCCACGGCTATGCTGATCCGTGGAACATAAAGCTGTGGTGTCTCGGCAACGAGATGGACGGCGGATGGCAAATGGGTGCAAAAACCGCCGAAGAATACGGCAGACTTGCTCTCGAGGCATCTAAAGTTATGAAGTGGACGGACAATACTATAGAGACTGTACTTTGCGGCAGTTCGAGCCGCAATTCTCCTACTTTCGGTCAGTGGGAAGAAACTGCTCTTGATATTGCATATGACAGCGTGGACTATGTTTCACTGCATCAGTATTATGGCAATCAGGCCCAAGATACTCCGTCGTTCCTTGCAAAAACATTGGAACTCGATGAGTTTATTTATTCGGTTATTTGCGTCTGCGATTATGTTAAGGCCAAGAAACGCAGCAAAAAGACCATAAATCTTTCATTTGATGAATGGAATGTTTGGTACCACAGCAATGATGTACCTTATGAGCGTTGGAGTTATGCTCCTCCGAGGCTGGAGGATATTTATAATTTTGAGGATGCCTTACTTGTGGGCGGTATGTTGATTACACTTCTCCGTCACTGCGACAGAATAAAAATTGCTTGTCTTGCACAGCTTGTTAATGTTATTGCTCCTGTTTTTACAAAAACCGGCGGCGGTATTTTCAGACAGACTATATTTTATCCTTTTGCTCATCTGTCGCATTATGCTAATGGCGTAGCAATAAATCCGCTTGTTGATTGTCCAAAATATGACTGTAAGGAATTTACGGATGTTCCGTATCTCGAATCTGTGGCATCATATGACGAAAATACAGATAGTCTCAATTTGTTCTGCCTTAACAAATCTCTTACGGACAGCGCAGTCGTTACTTTGAATTTGCTGGATTTTGACGGCTATGAGCCTGTTGAGTTCATATCAATGGACGGATATGACAAAGAGGACACAAATGATTTTGGAGCAGAAAAAGTTGCGCCTCATTCCAATCCTTTGCCAAAGCGTGACGGCAGTGAGTGTACCGTTGAGCTGAAGCCGTTTTCTTGGAATGTCATTAGATTTAAAAAATAACAGTATGTATATTTATTCTGTTGAAAATGTATATCTCTTGTGATATAATAAACAAATCAATTATTTAGAAGGAATATTATGGATAACTATTCTATAACCCTTCCGTCATATTCTATAGGCAGTGAGGTATATTCTAAGATTGGAGACATTTGTTCCCGTTCCGGCAAAACTGCTGTTATGATCGGCGGAAAAACCGCTCTCTCCGTAGCTAAAGAAAAGATAATGTCTGCAATAAGTGATACAGATATTACCGTTCTTGATACGCTTTGGTACGGCAGAGAGGCGAGTATAACTAACATAAATGCGCTCAAAGATAATAAATCGGTACAAAATGCGGATATGATTTTTGCCGTTGGCGGCGGAAAAGCTCTCGATACCTGTAAGGCTTTGGGCTATGAACTTTACAAGGATGTGTACACTTTTCCGACTATTGCATCTAACTGCGCCGCTACGACTGCCGTTTCGATACTTTATAATGACGACGGCAGTTTCTTAAAACCGTACTTTCTTACTGCTCCGCCTAAACATTCTTTTATTGACACGGCGATAATATGTGCCGCCCCGAGAAAATATATTTGGGCGGGTATGGGCGATACCTATGCAAAGTATTTTGAGGCTATGATGAGCAGCAGGGGAGAAGAACTTGTTCATTATCACGCATTAGGCAGAACAGTGTCACAGATGTGCTATGAGCCTGTAATAAAATATGGCGTTCAGGCTATGAAAACCGTTGACGGTTTAACTGATGACAGGGAAGCTCTTACAGAGATTATTCTTGCGGTGGTAGTTACTACCGGAATTGCATCTATTTTCCTAACTAATGAGCATATCATAGATTATAATACCGGTCTTGCTCACGCTGTATTTTACGCTCTGACCTCTTGGCGTCATATAGAAGAAAATCACTTGCACGGCGAGGTTGTCGGTTACGGCGTACTTATTCTTCTGCTGGTTGACGGTGACCGTGATACATTCGAAAAAATGTATGCTTTTAACAAGAGTGTAGGTTTACCTACAAAATTGGCAGATGTTGAGATGAGCGTAGATGATTTAGATGAGCTTGTTCCAAAAGTAGCTGCTATGAAAGATATTGACCATAATCCTTATGTTATCACAGAGGATGCAATCAGAAACGCTTTTCTACAGCTTGAGGAGCGGAACAAACAGCAATAAACTATAAGGAGTTTTTGATATGAAAAGAATTACAAAAAGAATTTTGGCGTTGGTTTTGTCAGTGTTGCTTATTGTTGCAGTGTTTGCAGGCTGTTCATCAAACGGCGACAGTACAAAGTCTGACAAAAACGAAAAATTTGCCGTTGTTGTACAGTCCGGCGCAAACGGTGCCTTTGTTGATATGAAGGACGGTATTGTGTCTAAACTCGTTGCAAACGGCTATAATAAGGACAACATTGTCTATAAAGACGCTCAGGGTGATCCGGCTGCATTGACCTCGATTATCAGTGGCCTTGATGACGGCTCTTATGAGGCGGTCTTTACTATCGGTACAGCTTGTACTCAGGCTATGGTTAATCTTAACAGTGACACACCTTGCTTCTTCTGTGCTGTTTCCGCACCTGTCGAGGCTAAGGTTATCACAGATATGAACACACCTGACAAAAATGCTACCGGAACTTCCAATGCTATCCCTGTAGGCGATATTATCGAAATGGGACAGAAGATTACACCTAATGTAAAAAAATGGGGCTTTGTATATTCAACCTCACAGGTCAACGCAGTAGATACCGTTAAGTCGGCGCAAAAATATCTCGACAGCAAAAAGATAAAGTATGATTCCGCTACTGTAGAGACTTCTGCAGATGTGAAGTCTGCTGCAGAGACATTGATTTCAAACGGATGTGATGTCATCTTTGTTCCTAATGACGCTGTGGTACAGGACGGCGTTACTGCACTTGCCGAGGTTTGCGGCGAGGCAGGTATTCCTACCTATTGTTCATCCGCTACTACAGTAAAGAGCGGCTGTCTTGCGACTCTTGCTATCGACGATAAGGGCATCGGCGAAAAAACTGCTCAAAAGTATCTCGACTATGTTGCAGCCGGCAAGGATATTACTAAGGTAAAATCTGAGGTAGTAGGTATCGACGATTGCACCTTCAACAAAACTGTGGCTGAAAAAATTAAGGTTTCTCAGCCTGACGAAAACACTATAGGCTATCCTATTAACGCTGTAGAAACAGCTACAAAATAAAAATAACGCACATCGGCGGAGTGAGCTCCGCCCTTTGCGATTTTAAGGACAAGATTATGCAGGTTTATTTGGTTGCGATAGAAGAGGGTTTCCTCTATGGACTTCTTGCTATCGGTATTTATATTTCACTCAGAATACTTGATATTCCGGATTTGACTACCGAGGGCTCATTCGGTTTCGGCTCTGCTGTTGCCGCTGTAGTTGCCTCCCACGGATACGGTATTTTGAGTTTTGTTGCAGCATTTTTGGCAGGCGTTGCGGCAGGTATTGTCACTGCCTTGCTACAGACTAAGATTAAGGTTCATCCTGTTTTGGCAGGTATTATCACTATGAGCGGTCTGTATTCCATAAATCTTATGGTTCGTGGCTCATCTAACCTTAATTTTAATGATAATTCGGTGTTTACAAAATTGTTTAATGCTCTCGGCGTTTCCGGTATTGATAAAAAAATTACCGGACTTGTGCTCAGTGCGGCTGTGTGCATTGTGATTTTGGTTTTGATTATTGTTTTCTTTAAGACGCATTTGGGACTTTGTATTCGTGCTACGGGTGATAATCCCGATATGGTCAGAGCTTCATCTGTTAATGTTAATTTTTCATTGGTATTCGGTCTTGCTCTCGCTAACGGTCTTATCGCACTTTCCGGCGCATTCCTTTCGCATTATATGGGTTTGTCCGACCAGAGCTTTTCTAACGGAACATTGATTTACGGCCTTGCAGCTGTTATCATCGGCGAGGCTATATTCGGAAAACGCAGTGTTACTCTTGGTCTTATCAGTGCAGTTGTCGGAAGCGTAATATATAAGATTATCGTAGCATTTGTTATCGATGTTTCACTGTTCGGCAAGAACAGTGAAAATCTGATGAAACTTGCTTGCGCTCTTATTGTTACAGTTACTCTGCTTATTCCTGAAGTAAAAGCACGACTCCAAAAAAACAAGGCTGCAAAGGAGGCAAAACGAAATGCTTGATGTAAAAAATTTGTCTAAGACATTCGCTCCCGGTACAGTCAATGAGCATAAAGCTCTCGACAATATAAACCTCCGCCTTGACGACGGGGATTTTGTAACAATAGTAGGCTCTAACGGTGCTGGCAAGTCCACATTGTTCAATATGCTGTGCGGTACTTATGCACAGGACAGAGGGACTATTCTGCTTGATGATTTGGATATTTCCAATATGCCTGAGCATAAGAGAGCAAAATATATCGGCAGAGTGTTTCAAGACCCTATGAAGGGTACTGCTCCCAATATGACTATTGAGGAGAATCTTGCGCTGGCTTACTCTCGTGCTGGCTCATCATATCTCTCTTTGGCAGTTTCTAATAAAAAGAAAAAGATGTTTGCCGAAAAACTCGCAGCGTTTGATATGGGCCTTGAGGACAGAATGAAAACAAAAATTGGGCTCTTGTCCGGAGGTCAGAGACAGGTAGTTACGCTCCTTATGTGTACTATTGTTACGCCTAAGCTGCTCCTTTTGGATGAGCACACGGCGGCGCTTGACCCTATGACTGCCAATAAAGTTATGGAAATCACTAATAATATAGTAAAAGAAAATAACATAACTACACTTATGATTACTCACAATATGACTCAAGCTCTCAAAACCGGTAATCGTACTGTTATGATGGATTCGGGCAACATTATCATAGACTTGAGCCAAAAGGAAAGGGAAGGTATGACAGTTCCGGACCTCCTTGAGCTGTACAAAAATAAGGAAAATAAGGATTTTGATAATGACAGAATTCTGCTCCAAAAATAATAATAATCTTTTTGCCGTTGCATAATATTATGTTGTGCGACGGCTTTTTGCATATATTATCCTATATTTTTTGAAAATTTTGTTAATGCTATTGACAAATGAAAAAAAATCGCTACAATATATATTAGCACTCGGATATATAGAGTGCTAACTCAAATTTGTAAATTATTTTCAGAGGTGACATATTATGACAATCAAACCACTTGCAGACAGAGTTCTGCTCAAATCGGTAGAGGCTGAGGAGACCACAGAGTCAGGCCTTATTCTTGCGGCTTCGGCACAGGAAAAGCCTGAAATCAGCGAGGTAGTAGCAGTTGGCCCCGGTACAGAAAAGAATCCTATGACTGTTTCGGTAGGCGACAAGGTTATTATCAGCAAATATGCAGGTACTCAGGTAAAGGTTGACGGTACAGAGTACACAATTTCCGAGGTAAAAGATATCCTCGCAGTAGTAGAATAATTTAGGGGGTAATTCATTATGGCAAAAGATATTATCTATGGCGAAGAAGCTCGTAAGGCTCTTCAGGCAGGTATTGACAAGCTTGCTAATACAGTAAAAATTACATTAGGCCCAAAGGGCAGAAATGTAGTTCTCGACAAGAAGTACGGTTCACCGCTCATTACTAACGACGGTGTTACTATCGCAAAAGAGGTTGAGCTCGAAAATTCATTTGAAAATATGGGTGCTCAGCTTGTTAAAGAAGTTTCGTCAAAAACTAATGACGATGCCGGCGACGGTACAACAACAGCTACACTTCTCGCTCAGGCTCTTGTAAGAGAGGGTATGAAGAATGTAGCCGCTGGTGCTAATCCGATGACTGTTAAAAAGGGCATTGAGGGCGCAGTTGATGCAGCTGTAAAGGCTGTCAAGGAGCGTTCTCAGGCAGTTAAAAATAATGACGACATTGCTCGTGTTGCCACAGTTTCCGCAGCAGACGAATATATCGGCAAGCTCATTGCCGAGGCTATGGAAAAGGTCAGCGCAGACGGTGTTATCACCATTGAGGAGTCAAAGACAGCAGACACTACCTGCGAGGTAGTAGAGGGTATGCAGTTCGACAGAGGATACATTTCACCTTATATGGTTACTGATACCGACAAGATGGAGGCTGTTATCGACGATGCAATGCTTCTTATCACTGATAAGAAAATCAGCGTAATTCAAGACATTCTTCCGCTTCTTGAGAGTGTTCTCAAGGCAGGCAAAAAACTTGTTATCATCGCCGAGGATGTTGAGGGCGAGGCTCTCCAAACTATCCTTCTTAACAAACTTAGAGGCACATTTACTTGTGTATGCGTAAAGGCTCCGGGATTTGGCGACAGAAGAAAGGATATGCTCCAGGATATCGCCACTCTTACAGGCGGTCAGGTTATTACATCTGACCTTGGTCTTGAACTTAAAGATACTACTATGGCTATGCTCGGTGAGGCTCGTCAGGTTAAGGTTACTAAGGAGAACACAATCATTGTTGATGGCGCAGGTAACAGCGACGACATTAAGGCTCGTGTAAATCAGATTAAGTCTGCTATCGACGCATCTACATCTGATTTCGATAGAGAAAAGCTCCACGAAAGACTTGCTAAGATGGCAGGCGGCGTTGCAGTCGTAAAGGTAGGCGCAGCTACAGAGACAGAAATGAAAGAAAAGAAGCTCCGTATCGAAGATGCCCTTGCAGCTACAAAGGCAGCTGTAGAGGAAGGTATCGTTGCAGGCGGCGGCGTTGCCCTTATCAATGCTATTCCGGCTGTAGAAAAGCTTCTTGATACAGACGATGCAGATTATAAGACAGGTGTAAACATTGTGCTTAAGGCACTTGAGGAGCCTGTACGCCAGATTGCTGCTAATGCAGGTCTTGAAGGCTCTGTAATCGTTGACAAAATTAAGAACAGCGAGCCGGGCTACGGTCTCAACTTTGCTACAAACGAGTATGTTGATATGATTAATGCCGGTATCGTTGATCCGGCAAAGGTTACTCGTTCTGCTCTCCAAAATGCAGCTTCGGTAGCAGCTATGGTTCTTACCACCGAGTCCCTTGTTACTGACATAAAAGACCCACAGGCTGACGCAGCACAGGCAGCAGCTATGGCGGCAGCTCAGCAGGGCGGTATGTACTGATAAATAAAATATAATATATTTTGACGCACTCCTTTGGAGTGCGTTTTTTCTTTCCAAAATTTGTGTATATTTTTAGATAATTTTGCTCACCATAAGGATATAAAACATTTTTGGAGGAAATAAAATGAGTAATTCAAGAAAAATTATTTCTGCCCTAACAGCATTTGTTTTGGTGTTGGCGGTGATAGTTACCGGATTTTCCGGCTGTAAAAAGTCCGAAAATAATCAATCTGCCGATACAGGCTCAAAGAAAAAGGTGACCGTTCGCTATCTTAACTTTAAGCCGGAGGTAGCAGATGTGTACAAGGAGCTTGCAGAAGAGTACGAAAAAGAAACAGGAGTAAAGGTGATTGTCCAAACAGCTGCTAACAATGAGTATGAGTCCACTCTTACTGCAAAAATGGCGACGGATGAAGCACCAACATTGTTCCAAATCAACGGTCCAAAAGGCTATGCAAATTGGAAGGATTATTGTGCCGATTTGAGCGATACAGAACTCTATAAGCATTTGACCGACAAAAATCTCGCAGTAACAGGCTCAGACGGTAAAGTCTACGGCATACCGTATGTGGTGGAAGGCTATGGAATTATCTATAACGATGCAATTTGCAAAAAGTATTTTGACTTAGAGAAAAAGGATACTAATTTCAAATCCATGGAAGATATTAACTCGTTCCAAAAACTGAAGGCGTTGGTTGAGGATATGCAAAAGCATAAGGATGAACTTGGTATAAAAGGTGTATTTGCTTCTACCTCGCTGAAGTCCGGAGAGGATTGGCGCTGGCAAACACATCTTGCCGATGTTCCTATCTACTATGAGTTTAAGAAAAATAATATTGACCTTACCTCCGATGATACAAAGGAGATAAAATTTGAGTATGCAAAGAATTTCAAAAACATCTTTGACCTCTATATAAATAATTCTGTAATTCAGCCGACACAGGTGGGCACTAAGACAGTTACCGACTCAATGTCAGAGTTTGCTCTCGAGCAGTGTGCTATGGTGCAAAACGGAAATTGGGCTTGGAGTCAAATAAAAAATGTGTCCGGAAATAAGGTAACAGAGGATAATATAAAATTCTTGCCGATTTATACAGGTATTAACGGAGAAGAAAAGCAAGGACTCTGCATAGGTACAGAAAATTATTACGCCGTCAATTCAAAGGCTACCGACGAACAGCAAAAGGCAGCCGAGGACTTTATTTATTGGCTCTATTCCTCAGATAAGGGCAAGTCGTATGTAACAAACAAATTAGGCTTTATTGCTCCGTTTGACACCTTTACTGATGACGAAGCGCCTACCGACCCACTTGCAAAAGAAGTATCATCTTGGATGAAAAAAGACGGCATAACTTCTATTCCGTGGTATTTTACCGTCTTTCCGTCACAGAATTTTAAGGACAATTTTGGTGCATCGTTGCTGAAGTATTCCCAGGGTAATAAAACTTGGGAGCAGGTTAAGTCGGATATGGTGTCGGATTGGAAAAAAGAGAGCGCTGCAACGGAATAAAACCGCATTATAGACACAAAATAGTATTGCCTCGCTCAGCGGGGCAATACGACTCTCAGGTGTTTTTATGAAAAATATATTAAAAAAATATTTTCCGTTGTTTCTTATGCCCACGTTGATTGCATTTATTTTTGCATTTGTTGTACCGTTTGTAATGGGTATCGGACTTTCGTTTACTAAATTTACCACCGTGACAAACGCTGTGTTTGTGGGACTGAAAAATTATAAGCAGATTTTTTCGGGCGACAGCGACTTTTTGTATTCATTGGGCTTTACCGCTGTTTTTGCATTGGTGTCCATTATTACTGTCAATGTGTTCGCTTTTGCACTTGCTTTGCTTTTGACCAGAGGGCTCAGAGGAACAAATTTTTTTCGCTCTGTGTTCTTTATGCCTAATCTGATAGGCGGTATTGTTTTAGGCTATATTTGGAATTTGTTGATTAACGGTCTACTGGCGTCCTCGGGTGTTGATATTACATTTAGCGCTAAGTATGGCTTTTGGGGGCTGGTTGCACTGACTAATTGGCAGTTGATTGGATATATGATGGTTATTTATGTTGCCGGCCTCCAAAATGTGCCTCGTGACCTAATAGAAGCGGCAAAGATAGACGGAGCTTCACCCGCAAAAATTTTGTTTTCCGTAAAGATTCCTATGGTTATGCCCTCCGTAACAATATGTTCTTTTTTGACTTTGACAAATTCGTTCAAGATGTTCGACCAAAACCTTGCGTTGACCGCCGGAGCACCGGAAAAAAAGACGGCTATGCTAGCTCTTGATATTTATAACACATTCTATGGCAGAGTAGGATGGCAGGGAGTCGGACAGGCAAAGGCTGTAGTTTTCTTTATTATAGTTGCACTGCTTGCATTTATTCAGCTTAGAGCTACAGGCAGCAAAGAGGTGACACGTTGATGAAAAAAAGAAAAAATATTTTTTTGTATATAGTTCTGTCCGCACTTGCTCTTTTGTTTTTGGTGCCCATTATTCTTGTTGTGATAAATTCGTTTAAGTCACGGCTCTATATATCCTCATCACCGTTTTTTTTGCCGAACAGTGAGACTTTTGTGGGGCTTGAAAATTATATAAACGGTATTGCATCCTCCGGCTTTTTCAGTGCTGTGTTGCGTTCCTTTTTTATCACTGTTGTTTCTGTTGCACTGATTATTCTGTTTACTTCTATGACTGCGTGGTATCTTGTGAGAGTGAACTCACGAATGTCAAAGTTTTTGTACTACTTGTTTGTTTTCAGTATGATTGTGCCGTTCCAGATGGTTATGTACACTATGACATTTGTGGTCAACAAAGTCAGCCTTAACAATGTTTTGGGCATAAATCTTGTTTATTTAGGCTTTGGTGCAGGATTATCTGTGTTTATGCTGTCGGGATTTATAAAGGGTATTCCGTTAGAGATAGAGGAGGCCGCTATGATAGATGGCTGTAATCCCATTCAGTCATTTTTCTTAGTCGTTATGCCGATATTAAAGCCGACCGCCATTACAGTAGCTATACTAAATACTATGTGGATATGGAATGATTATCTGCTGCCGTATCTTGTTCTCGGTACGGACAACAAAACCTTGCCTGTCGCCATTCAGCTTGCTATGCAGGGCGCATACGGCTCTACCGATTACGGCGGATTTATGGCTATGCTTGTGTTGGCTATTGTGCCTATTATTATCTTTTATGTTTTTTGCCAAAAATATATTATCCGAGGCGTTGTTGCAGGCGCAGTTAAGGGATAAACGAAAGGAACGCTTATGGCTTCTATTACTATCAAGAATTTGAAAAAAACCTATGAGGACGGAATAGAGGTGATACACGGCATAAATTTGGAGATTAAGGATAAAGAGTTCGTTATTTTTGTCGGTCCGTCAGGCTGTGGAAAGTCCACTACGCTGCGTATGATAGCAGGCCTTGAAGACATTACCTCCGGCGAGTTGATGATAGGTGACAAAATAGTAAACGATGTTCCGTCGAAAGACAGAGACATTGCCATGGTTTTCCAAAGTTATGCTCTATATCCCCATATGACCGTGTACAAAAATATGGCTTTTGCACTAAAACTTGCAAAAGAAAAAAAGGATGTAATCGACCAAAAAGTTCGCAAAGCAGCCAAAATGCTCGAAATAGAAGATTATCTTGACAGAAAGCCAAAGGCTCTGTCCGGCGGTCAGCGTCAGCGTGTCGCTCTCGGCAGGGCAATGGTGCGCAATCCTGCAGTCTTTCTTTTGGATGAGCCGCTGTCTAATTTGGATGCAAAGCTGCGTACAGATATGAGAGCACGCATATCTATGCTCCACAAGGAGCTTCAAACAACATTTGTGTATGTTACTCACGATCAGACAGAGGCCATGACTATGGCAGACAGAATTGTGGTTATGAAGGATGGATATATACTTCAGGTGGATACACCATCAAATCTCTATGATCACCCGTGCAATATGTTTGTGGCAGGTTTTATCGGCACGCCGGGTATGAATTTTGTAAAAGCAAAAATTATTGAGGCAGAAAAAAGATATTTTGCAGTCATAGATGAATATAAATTTCCACTGCCCGAAAATGCCCACAAAAATAATAATTTGGCACAATATGTCAACAAGGAGATAATTCTTGGTATCAGAGCCGAAAATCTCCATATGAACAAAAAGTATGCTATGGACGGCAATAAAAATGCAATAAGTCTAAAGGTGGATTTGGCAGAAATGCTTGGCGCAGAAATATACCTACACGGCAAAATAGGTTCTGCCGATGCTGTTGCTAAGGTACGGTCGGAATATAAGGTAAACAGCGGCGATACCGTTACTCTCTATATGGACATGAAAAAGGTGCATCTGTTTGATGCCGAAACAGAAGAAATTATTTTTGATTGACGGTGTTTACTATGTTTGATATTCGAGTCTCCGGTGTGTTACTGCCCGTTTTTTCCTTACCCGGTGAATATGGAATCGGTACTTTTGGCAAAAGTGCTTATGATTTTGTTGATTTCCTTAGAGAAAGCGGACAGAGATATTGGCAGATTTTACCCCTGTGTCCCACCGGATATGGAAATTCTCCTTATCAGAGTATTTGTTCCTTTGCCGGCAATCCGTTTTTCTTAGATTCCATTCTTTTATGTCGTGACGGCTTTTTATCTCCACGATTTGCGGAGGAACGAATTAAAAACAGCGGCAGAGTGAATTATGACTATTTAGAAAAGAGCCAAAGAGCATTTTGCGAAGATATATATAATTGCTCGCTGAACAATTTGCCCGATGATTATGAGTTGTTCTGCAGTAAAAACGCCTTTTGGCTTGATGATTATTGCCTTTTTTTCGCCTTAAGAGAATACTTCGGCGGCAACCCCTTTTATGAGTGGTACACAGGGCTGAAAATGCACCAACCCGACGCCCTTTCTCTTTTCTCTGAACGGTTGGAAAAAGAAATAAATACCCAAAAAATTATACAATATCATTTTTATTCTCAGTGGAGCAGGCTGAAAAAGTATGCGAATGACAACGGTGTTTTTATCATCGGTGATGTTCCCATATATGTTTCTGCCGACAGCTCGGACATTTGGGCACACAGTGACGAATTTGATCTTTTGCCTAACAGAGTGCCCCGTGAGATTGCAGGTTGTCCCCCTGACTATTTTTCACTGGACGGACAATTGTGGGGTAATCCTGTTTATGATTGGAATACTCAGCGTGACAACAATTATAAATGGTGGAAAAGTCGCTTTGCTCACAATTTCAGCTTGTATGACGGAGTACGAATAGACCATTTTCGTGGCTTTGAGTCCTACTATTGCATAAAGTACGGAAGCAAGAATGCAAAGCACGGCGTATGGCGAAAAGGTCCCGGAAAAATCTTTTTTGATGAGATAAAAAAAGATTTCCCCACTGACAGAATAATAGCGGAAAATCTCGGTTTTCTTACTCCGGCTGTAGATGATTTGTTGGAATATTGCGGCTTCCCGGGTATGAAGGTACTCCAATTTGCATTTGATTCCGGCGAAGATAACTTGCTTTATAATCCACGCAGTTATCCTAAAAACTCTGTAGTATATACAGGTACTCACGACAATGATACTATTATCGGCTGGGCAGACCATGCACCAAAAGAGGATGTCGCACTTGCTATGAATACTCTCGATGCCGAAGACAATGACGCCTTAGCCGAAAATATGATGATGTCCGCTATGAATTCGGAGTCCGATACCTGTATCCTAACTATGCAGGATTTGCTGCATTTGGGGAGTGATGCTCGCATTAACACGCCGTCTACTGTGGGCAATAATTGGCAGTGGAGACTGAAAAGTAATCAAATAAATTCGTCCTTGTCTCATCATTTGCTTGATATGACAAGGCTCAGCGGAAGGGCGATATTATGACTGATATAAAAGATTTGATGACCGATTATGCTTCTGCTATGTATAACAAGTCTGTTGATTCTCTTAATTCTTGTGAACTCAATTATGTTGTATCAAAAGCAGTTATGACTGTTATAAGTGACGGATGGCGTCGTTCGAGAAATCAGCATCTCGGCGGCAGGCGTGCCTGCTATTTTTCGGCCGAGTTTTTAGTAGGCAGAGCATTGTATAACAATCTGATGTGCACCGGCTTGACCGATACCGTTACCGATGATTTAAAAATTTTGGGCAATGAGATAAAAAACACCGAATCTGTTACGGATGAACTCCTCGGCAACGGCGGACTCGGCAGACTTGCTGCTTGCTTTCTTGACAGCGGTGCCACTTTAGGCTTTAACCTCGACGGCTATGGTATTCGCTACAGGTGCGGTCTTTTCACCCAAAAAATTATAGACGGGGAGCAAAAGGAAGTTGCTGTTGATTGGACAGAGCAGGGTGACCCCTGGTCAGTAAGGTGTGATACCGACAGCCGAAATGTCAGCTTTTCTTGGGGTGATGTTGTTGCCGTGCCGTACGATATGCCGATAATCGGTTACGGCGGCAAGCATGTTTCTACCCTGAGACTGTGGCAAAGCGAGCCTACAGAACCTGTGGATTTTGAATTGTTCAACGAACAGCACTACGATACTGCTCTGTGCGATAAGAACAGAGCAGAGAATATATGCAGATTTTTGTATCCGAATGACAGCACGGACGACGGCAAAAGACTTAGACTCCGTCAGCAGTATTTCTTTTCGTCTGCTTCATTGCAGGATATTATTGCAAAATATGAAATATATCACGGCAATGATTTTCACAGCTTTGCAAAATATATTACTGTTCAGCTTAATGATACTCACCCTGTTATATCTATTCCCGAGCTTATTAGATTGTTGTTAAAAAAGGGTATGTCCTTTGACATCGCCTTAAATATTGCTAAGGATGTATTTAATTATACAAATCACACGGTTATGCAGGAGGCACTCGAAAAATGGGATATGTCGCTGATAAAAGACGAATTACCCGAAATTGCCGATATTATCACCGGAATATTCGAGCGCCAAAAGAGAGATCCGCTTTTTGCTGCTTATCCCAATATCGCTATTGTTCAAAACGGTACAGTGCATATGGCGTACCTCGCTTGTTTTGTGTGCAAGTATATAAACGGAGTTGCTAAGCTCCATACAGAAATACTAAAAAAGGAAACCCTTGCCGATTGGTATTCGGTTTATCCCGAAAAGTTTCAAAACAAAACCAACGGAATAACCCAGCGCAGATTTTTGAGATTATGCAATCCGAGCTTGTCAGCTCTTATTACCGACCTTTTGGGAACTGATGAGTGGATAATGGATTTGTCCTTGTTAGATAATCTTAAAAAACTTGCAGATGACAAATCTGTTCTCGATAGATTTATGACTGTTAAAGCAGAAAATAAAAGTGCTTTAGCCGATTATGTCCTCAAAAGGGACGGTATTTTGCTGAATACAGATACAATATTTGATGTCCAAATAAAGCGGCTGCACGAATATAAACGACAGTTGCTGAATATCCTCGTTATTCTTGAACTCTATTTTGAAATAAAAGAGGGAAGTCTAAAAGATTTTTACCCAACTACATTCATCTTTGGCGCAAAAGCAGCTCCGGGCTACGCCAGAGCAAAAGGAATAATTAAGCTGATAAATGAGGTAAAGAGGCTTATTGAATCGGATTCTTTCGTCAGTGGATATATTAAAATAGTATTTGTCTCCGATTATGATGTGTCTTATGCTGAGAGAATGGTTGCCGCAGCCGATGTGTCTGAACAAATCTCGACAGCCGGTACTGAGGCATCGGGCACAGGCAATATGAAACTTATGTTGAACGGTGCAGTTACTCTCGGCACATATGACGGTGCAAATATTGAGATAGTACAGCAGGCAGGGGAGGAGAACAATTATATTTTTGGCGCTCGTACAGAAGAAATAGAGCGTATCAAAGATATCTATAACCCAAAGGAGCTTTATAACTCGGACAAAAAGATAAAACGCTGTCTTGATACTTTGATAGACGGCACGCTCAGTGATAATGATACTGATATTTTTAAGGAGTTATACGACTCGTTGCTGTACGGTGCGTCTTGGCATAAACCCGACAATTATTATTTACTGCTGGACTTTGAGGACTTTTTGGCGGCAAAAATCAGGTTAAACAGAGATTATCAGGACAGATATTCATTTGCAAAAAAATGCTTTTTGAATACTTGTTCAGCCGGTGTGTTTTCCTCTGACAGAACTGTTGCGGAGTATGCCCGAGATATTTGGCATATTGTGTAGAATAAATTTTTCTTGTGTTTTCTGTCGATTTAGGGTATTATTAAAACAGTACACTAAATGAGAGGGATTTTATGGAAACGAAATCAAGAGGAAACTTTAAAGGCTCTATCGGCTTTGTTCTCGCAGCAGCAGGCAGTGCCGTAGGATTGGGAAATATTTGGAGATTCCCGTATCTTGCCGCAAAAGATAAGGGCGGCGTATTCATTCTTTGCTATATTATTTTGGCATTGACCTTTGGCTTTACATTGCTTACTACAGAGGTCGCTTTAGGCAGAAAGACAAGGCAGGGACCGCTCACCGCATATAAAATGGTAAACAAGAAGTTCGGATTTATGGGAACTTTAGCAACCGTTGTACCGGTTATTATTTTGCCTTATTATTGTACTATCGGCGGATGGGTACTCAAGTATTGCGCCGGATTTATTACTAACAAAGGCTCACAGATGGCGGCTGACGGCTATTTCGGTTCATATATCAGCAGTCAGTGGGAGCCGATTGTATGGCTGATAATATTCCTTTTAGCTACCGCTATTGTAGTTATCGGCGGTGTAAATAAGGGTATAGAAAAAACCAGCCGTGTTCTTATGCCAATACTTCTTTTGCTTATTATCGGAATTTCAATTTATTCCTTGACATTGTCATATACTGATTCCGACGGCGTTACCCGCACAGGACTTCAAGGCATGGCACTGTATTTGGTACCGAATTTTTCTAACATTTCACTCAAGGAATTTTTCATTATCCTTATGGACGCCACAGGACAGCTTTTCTATTCTATAAGCGTTTCCATGGGTATTATGGTCGCATATGGCTCATATGTAGATGATAAGAATAATCTTATGAAGAGCATTAACCAAATCGAGATTTTCGATACTGTAGTTGCTTTGCTCGCAGGTCTTATGATTGTTCCGGCAGTGTTCGTATTTATGGGACAGGACGGTATGTCGGCAGGCCCGGGCTTAATGTTTGTATCTTTGCCTAAGGTATTTGTAAATATGGGCACCGTAGGTACTGTTATAGGTGCGGCATTCTTTGTAATGGTTGCCTTTGCTGCTGTTACATCTTCTGTGTCGGTTATGGAGGCTATTGTATCAAGCATTATTGACAAGTATCATATGTCTCGTCTTAAGGCATCATTGCTTGTACTTGCTTATGCAGTGGTTGCCGGTGTTATCGTTTGCCTCGGATATAACAAGTTCTACTTTGAACTGACCTTGCCTAACGGTACCGTGGGACAGATACTTGATATTATGGACTATGTCAGCAATAATATCTTTATGCCGCTTCTTGCAGTATTCACCTGTATCCTGTTCGGTTGGATTACAAAGCCGAAATATATTATCGACGAGGTTACAAAGAACGGAGAAAAATTCGGCAGAAAAGGTATCTATGCTGTTATGATTAGATATGTTGCTCCAGTATTTCTCACACTTCTTTTGTTCCAGGCATTCAATATTATTTAACTATTCGGACGGAACTCCCGTGGGAGCTCCGTCTTTGTTATTATTGCTATTTTTTATATATTACAAATTAGTTATTTCTACATATTTTATATTGACTATCGCCATGATTTATTTTATAATAAGCATCTAGAAAGGGCGTGCATTATGACTATTCTAGTAAAAGACGCTTTCGTTTATACGGGAGCAGGATTTGACAAGTTAGATATACTTATCAAAAATTCTTTTATTCATACTATCGGCACCTCCATTTCTTCTGATGGAGTCGATTGCGTTTTCAATGCACAGAATAAATATTTGGTCCCGGGCTTTGTTGATGTTCATGTACATCTCAGAGAACCCGGTTTTTTTTATAAGGAGAGCATACTGACCGGTACCAAAGCTGCTGCGGCAGGCGGATATACTGCAGTTTGTGCTATGCCGAATATTGACCCTGTGCCTGATTGTGTCGAAAATATAAAAGTAGAGCAGGATATTATCGACCGTGACGCTGTTGTCGGCGTTTACCCCTTCGCTTCTATAACAAAGGGCAGAAAAGGCGGCGGAGAGCTTGTGGATTTTGACAGCTTAAAGGATTTAGCCGTAGGCTTTTCAGATGACGGCACCGGTGTGCAGAGTGAAGAGGATATGCTACAAGCCATGGAGCGTTGTGCTAAAATAAATAAAGTAATCTCCGCTCATTGTGAGGTGAATGATTTGCTCCGTGGCGGCTATATCCACGACGGTGAGTATTGTAAGGCTCACGGACACAAGGGTATTTGTTCAGCCAGCGAGTACGAACAGATTGCAAGAGATTGTGAATTGGCCAAAAAAACAGGCGTTCATTATCATGTCTGCCATATTTCCACAAAAGAGAGTGTTGATATTATTCGCAAAGCAAAAGCAGACGGTGTTAATGTTACTTGTGAGACCGGACCGCATTATCTCGTATTTTGTGATGAAGATTTGCAGGAGGACGGCAGATTTAAGATGAATCCACCTCTCAGGTCGAGAGAGGACAGGCAGGCTCTCATTGAGGGACTAATAGACGGAACAATAGACGCTATTGCCACTGACCACGCTCCCCACAGCGCAGAAGAAAAGTCAAAGGGCTTGGCAAAGTCGGCTATGGGTGTGGTAGGATTAGAGACCGCATTCGGCGTTATGTATACATGTTTAGTAAAAAACGGGGTGATTTCACTCCAAAAGCTGATTGAACTTATGTGCCTCAATCCTCGGAAGATATTTTCTTTACCGGGCGGCAAAATAAAAGAGGGCGAGGTTGCTGATTTGGCATTGCTCGACCTGAACAAAGAATGGACGGTAAACCCCGAAGAATTTTTATCAAAAGGCAGAGCTACGCCTTTTGAGGGTATGCACCTTACAGGAAAAAATATATTGACTATATGCAAAGGAGAAGTAGCGTATGAAGCCTTATGATAAAAAAATAATACTCGAAAACGGAAAAGAGTTTTATGGCTACGGCTTTGGCTCAAATAAACAGTCTATCAACGAAATCGTGTTCAACACCTCTATGGTAGGTTACCAGGAAATAGTTTCTGACCCGTCATACACCGACCAGATGGTATGTATGACGTATCCTCTTATCGGCAACTACGGTATGACCGATGAGGATTATGAGACAAAGGTTCCCACAATGGGCGGTCTTATCGTCAGAGAATATAACGACCTGCCATCTAACTTTAGATACACAAAGACTCTCGGTGAAGTCCTTGACGAATATGATATTCCGGGTATCAGCGGAGTGGATACTCGTATGATTACCCGTATTATTCGTGACGAGGGTAGCCAAAAAGTTATGATTTGTAATGCGCATAAGGACTATGATGAGGCTATGGCTGAGCTTCAGGCCTATACCATTCCTACCGATATGGTGTCACGAGTGTCCTGCAAAAAGCGTTGGTATTCTCGCACACCTAACCATAAGTTTGATGTTGTTGCGATTGATTGCGGCATAAAGCTGAATATCGTCCGCAAGCTGAACGAAAAGGGCTGTAATGTTACCGTAGTACCGTATGACACCACAGCAGAAGAAATTATGAAGATGCAGCCGGACGGACTGTTCTTGTCTAACGGCCCGGGAAATCCTGAGGATGTTCAGCCGGTAATAAATGTTGTTCGAGAGCTTAAAGGACAGCTTCCTATATTCGGTATCTGCCTCGGACATCAGATGATTTCTCTTGCGTTGGGTGCAAAGACATTTAAGATGAAATTCGGACACCGTGGCGGTAACCATCCGGTTATGAATTTGGAGACCGGCAAGATTGAGATTACTTCACAAAACCACTCCTACGCTGTAGATGTTGACTCACTTCAGGGTACGGAGCTCACTATGACACATAAAAATCTTTTAGATAACACCGCAGAGGGTGTAGAGTCTGTTGAGAATAAACTTTTCTCTGTACAGTATCATCCCGAATCTGCTCCCGGTCCACAGGACAGTACATATCTTTTTGATAAATTTATTTCGTTGATGGAAAAGGAGGCTGAATAATATGCCAAAACGCACGGATATACACAAAGTATTAGTTATTGGCTCAGGTCCTATTGTTATCGGACAGGCTGCCGAGTTTGACTACTCCGGCACACAGGCTTGTCTCGCACTGAGAGAGGAGGGCTACGAGGTAGTTTTAATTAACTCTAACCCTGCCACAATTATGACCGATACCGACATTGCCGATAAGGTATATATGGAGCCTCTTAATCTTGAATATGTAGCTCGTATCATTCGACACGAAAGACCTGATGCGATTCTACCTTCGTTGGGCGGTCAGACCGGTCTTAACCTTGCTGTACAGCTTGCAAAAAAAGGCGTACTTAAGGAATGCGATGTAGAAATCCTCGGTACAAAATTTGAGGCTATCGAGAGGGCAGAGGACAGAGAGCTGTTCAAAGAGCTTTGTGAGTCTCTCGGCGAGCCGGTTTTGCCTTCTGAGATTGCTAATACTCTCGAGGAAGGACTCAAAGCTGCAGAGGATATCGGCTATCCTGTCGTTCTCCGTCCTGCATTTACTTTGGGTGGCACAGGCGGCGGATTTGCCGACGATGAGGATGAGTGTCGAGAAATGCTGAAGAACGCACTTGCTCTGTCTCCCGTACATCAAGTTCTTGTTGAAAAGTCAATTAAGGGATATAAAGAAATTGAATATGAAGTAATGCGTGATGCTAATGACACTGCTATTACTATCTGTAATATGGAAAACATTGATCCGGTTGGCGTACATACCGGAGACAGTGTCGTTGTTGCTCCGTCACAGACACTGACTAACAAAGAATACCAGATGCTTCGTGATTCCGCTTTGCGCATCATCAGAGAGCTTAAGATTGAGGGTGGCTGTAATGTGCAGTTTGCACTTGACCCACACTCTTTCCAATACTATCTTATTGAGGTTAACCCGAGAGTTTCCCGTTCGTCAGCTCTTGCGTCTAAAGCATCGGGATACCCTATAGCTCGTGTTTCGGCTAAGATTGCCGTAGGTATGCACCTTGACGAGATTCAAATCGCCAATACTCCTGCATCATTTGAACCTACTCTCGACTATGTAGTAACAAAGATTGCACGCTTCCCATTTGATAAGTTTGCAGATGCAAACAATACTCTCAATACACAGATGAAGGCTACCGGTGAGGTTATGGCTATCGGTCGTACTATGGAGGAGTCCTTGCTTAAGGCTATTCGTTCCCTTGAGACCGGCGTTTTCCACCTTTACAACAAAAAGTTCGACGACTATACCGCCGAAAAGCTGCTCGATTATATCAAGGTGGGCACAGATGACAGAATGTTCGCCATAGCACAGCTTATTCGCCTTAATGTTGACCTTAACCTTATTTACAACGCTACCAAGATTGATATGTTGTTCTTGGAGAAATTTAAGAATATTGTTGAGTTTGAGTCTACTCTCAAGGCTAATCCTATGGATCTTCAAACTCTCAAGGATGCCAAAAAGATGGGTGTATCCGATAAGTTTATTGGTAAGGTTTGGAATTTGACAGAAGCAGAGGTGTTCAAGCTCCGCAAGGATAACAATATTTTCCCTGTATATAAGATGATAGATACCTGTGCCAGTGAGTTTGACTCTTATGTTCCTTATTTCTACTCAACTTATGAAGAAGAAAATGAGTCCATAGTCAGCGAAAAGAAAAAGATTATTGTTCTCGGCTCAGGACCTATTCGTATCGGTCAGGGTGTGGAGTTCGACTACTCAACTGTTCACGCTATTTGGTCCATTCGTGACGCCGGATATGAGGCTATCATTATCAACAATAACCCTGAGACTGTTTCTACAGACTACACTACTTCGGACAAACTCTATTTTGAACCTCTTACAGTAGAGGATGTAATGAATGTTATTACCCTCGAAAATCCACTGGGTATTGTTGTTTCCCTCGGCGGACAAACAGCTATCAACCTTGCCGAGCCTTTGGATGCTCTCGGTGTACCGATTATAGGTACTGATGTAGAGGCTATCGACAGAGCGGAAAACAGAGACTCTTTCGAAAAGGTTATGAATGAGCTCGGTATTCCTCAGCCTAAGGGACTTGCCGTAACCGATATAGAGGAGGGCGTAAAGGTAGCCGAAAGTATCGGTTATCCTGTACTCGTAAGACCGTCTTTTGTTCTCGGCGGCAGAGCTATGCAGATTGTTGCTAATGAAAAATCACTTAGACACTATCTCCAGACTGCTGTAGAAATCAATACTGAGCAGCCTGTGCTTGTTGATAAATACATTATGGGCAAGGAGCTTGAGGTTGACGCTATATGTGACGGCGAGGATGTATTTATCCCCGGAATTATGGAACACGTTGAGCGTACAGGCGTTCACTCAGGCGACAGTATTTCAATCTATCCTACCTTCTCCGTTTCTCAGACAGTTAAGGACAAGATTATAGACTATACAGTAAAGTTAGGCAAGGCTATCGGCATTGTAGGACTGTACAATATTCAGTTCATAGCAGATGGTGATGATGTATATGTCATTGAGGTAAATCCTCGTTCTTCTCGTACAGTTCCGTTCTTATCTAAGGCTACTTCGGTTCCTATGGCTCATATTGCTACTCAGGTTATTCTCGGCCATTCACTTAAGGAACAAGGCTATACTCAGGTATATCCTGCCGAAAAGAAGCGCTGGTATGTAAAAGCACCTGCATTCTCTTTCAGCAAGCTTAAGGGTATGGATACTTACCTTTCACCTGAAATGAAGTCTACCGGTGAGGCTATCGGATACGATAAATCTCTTACTCGTGCATTATATAAGGCTATTCAGGCATCAGGTATGCACGTTTCCAACTACGGCACAGTTCTTGTTACCATTGCAGACCAGGATAAGCCTACTGCATTGCCACTTATCAAACGTTTTTATGACCTCGGATTTAACATTGAAGCAACAGAAGGTACTGCAAAATATCTCAAAGAGCATAATATCCGTACAAGAGTCAGACATAAACTGACTGCCGATGACAGCGATGAGATTTTGCAAGCTCTTCGTCAGGGACATATTGCATATGTTATCAACACTATTGATATTAACGCCGGCGACTCCCATTCAGACGGAAGCGAAATTCGCCGTGCCGCTGTTGATAACAATGTTACTATGTTTACATCACTGGATACCGTTAAGGTATTGTTGGATGTTTTGGAAGAAATTACTCTCGGCGTTTCTACTATTGACGCAGAATAGGAAGTTATATGTATAAACAAAACATTTATAAGGTGTTGTCCAACACAGCATTGACTAAAGATGTGTACAAAATGATTTTGGCAGGGGACACGCAGTACATTACTGCCCCCGGCCAGTTCATAAATATCAAGCTGGACGGTAAGTTTTTGCGCAGACCTATTTCTGTTTGTGACTTTGACGAAAAAAGTATTACAATCATATATAAAATCGTAGGCGAGGGAACTGCCCAAATGAAAGATATTCAGCCCGGTGAGTCTCTTGACATTCTCACAGGATTAGGCAATGGATACGATATATCTAAGTCTTCTAAGCCGCTGCTTATAGGTGGTGGAGTAGGCGTTCCGCCTATGTACAATTTGGCTAAGGCACTTATTGCCGACGGCCAAAAGCCAACTGTTGTATTGGGATTTAATACCGCCTCAGAAGTTTTTTATGAAAAAGAGTTTAAGGCTTTGGGCGCAGATACTTATGTTACTACTGTTGACGGTAGTTATGGTGTAAAGGGATTTGTTACAGATGCTATGGCAAATTTGGAATACGACTACTTTTATACCTGCGGTCCTCTGCCTATGTTTAAGGCTGTATATAATGCTACAGAAACCTCCGGCCAATTCAGCTTTGAGGAACGCATGGGCTGTGGCTTTGGTGCTTGTATGGGATGCTCCTGCAAAACTAAGTATGGCAATAAGAGAATTTGCAAAGACGGTCCTGTTTTGGTAAAGGAGGAGATAATATGGTAGATTTGTCCGTCAATCTCGCCGGAATGGAAATGGACAATCCTGTTGTCCCTGCTTCCGGTACATTCGGATTCGGCAATGAGTTCAAAGATTTTTATGATATAAATATTCTCGGCTCCTTTTCGTTCAAGGGCACTACTAAGGACGCTCGTTTCGGCAACCCTACACCTCGTATTGCTGAGTGCAGGAACGGTATGATAAACGCCGTGGGACTCCAAAATCCCGGTGTTAATCATGTTATCGAGCATGAGCTTCCTGAGATGAAAAAGTATTTTAACAAAAAAGTTATTGCCAATGTCTCCGGCTTTAGCGTTGATGATTACGCTTATACCTGCAATCTTCTCGACAAAGAGGAACAGGTGGGCATATTGGAGGTCAATGTGTCGTGTCCCAATGTTCACGGCGGCGGTATGTCTTTTGGCACAGATCCACAGTGCGCCGCAGAAGTAACGAGAGCAGTTAAAGCAGTTACCGCTAAACCGGTTTTTATTAAGTTGTCGCCTAATGTTACCGACATTGTTTCCATCGCAAAAGCCTGTGAGGAGGCAGGTGCAGACGGCATTTGCCTTATTAACACTATGCTCGGTATGCGCATTGATTTGAAAAAGAGACAGCCTGTTATTGCTAACAAAATGGGCGGCTTTAGCGGTAATGCAATATTCCCTGTAGCTGTTCGTATGGTATATCAGGTCTCTAAGGCTTGCAACATTCCCGTTATGGGCTGCGGTGGAGTCAGCAGCGCAAAGGATGTTATTGAGATGATGATGGCAGGTGCTACTGCTGTTCAGGTAGGCGCCGCTAATCTTGTTAATCCATATGTCTGCAAGGATATAATCGAGACTTTGCCAAAAGAGTGCGAAGCTCTCGGAATAAATAAATTAAGTGATATTATAGGAGTGATTGATTGATGGGAAAAGATGTTATCGTTGCTTGCGATTTTGCAAGCGCAAAAGAAACTTTTGATTTTCTCGACAAGTTTACCGACAAAAAGCCTTTTGTTAAAATCGGTATGGAGTTGTTTTATGCAGAAGGACCTGAAATTGTGCGAGAAATAAAGAAAAGAGGACACAAGATTTTCCTCGACCTAAAACTCCACGATATTCCTAATACCGTAAAAAAATCTATGGCAGTGCTTTCTAAGCTGGATGTCGATATGACAAATCTCCATGCCGCAGGCACAGTGGATATGATGAAAGCCGCTCTTGAGGGACTGACTCGTCCCGATGGAACACGCCCGTTGCTTATTGCTGTTACTCAGCTTACTTCTACCAGTGAGGAGCGTATGCAAAAGGAACTGCTTATTAACGCATCTATCAATGATACAATCGTAAAATATGCACAGAATGCAAAAGAGGCTGGCCTCGACGGCGTAGTATGTTCACCCCTTGAGGCAGGTATGGTAAAGGACGCTTGTGGAAAATCATTTATGACCGTTACTCCCGGAGTAAGATTTGCCGACGGAGATGTAGGCGATCAGGTTCGTGTTACTACTCCTGCAAGAGCTAAAGAAATAGGCTCAGATTATATCGTAGTAGGCAGACCGATTACAGCCGCTCCCGATCCTGTAGCAGCTTATGAGCGTTGCTGCAGCGAATTTATCGGCTGATTAAATTGATGATTATATAAGAAAGGAATTTATCTTATGACTATAACTAAAGAAACTATCGCTAAGGATTTGCTTTCTATAAAAGCTGTATTCTTAAAGCCTGAGGATCCGTTCACATGGGCATCGGGTATCAAATCACCTATCTATTGTGACAACAGACTTACACTTTCTGCTCCTGCTGTTCGCAAGAATGTTGAGGCAGGACTTGCAGAAATAGTAAAAGAATATTATCCCGAGGCAGAAACGCTGATGGGTACTTCCACAGCGGGTATTGCACACGCTGCGATTACTGCCACAATACTCGATATGCCTATGGGTTATGTTCGCTCCGGTCACAAGGACCACGGTAGACAGAATCAGATTGAAGGTAAACTTGAGCCGGGTACAAAGGTTGTTGTTATAGAGGACCTTATCTCGACCGGCGGCAGTGTATTGGAAGTCGTTGATGTACTCCGTGAGGCAGGTGCAGAGGTGCTCGGTATAGCATCTATATTTACCTACGGACTCCAAAAGGGAATAGACCGTTTGGCAGAAGCTAATGTAAAAAATGTTTCACTTTCTAATTTTGATGTTCTTGCCGAGGTTGCCGCTAAAGAAGGCTATATCACAGACAGCGATATCAAAAAGCTCCTTGCATTTCGCAAGAATCCATCCGACCCGTCTTGGATGACTCTGTAATTTATTTTTATAAGAAGGACAGTTGTATGAGAAATTTATTAGATACTACAGACCTTTCTTTAGAGGAAATTGAAGAAATAATAAATCTTGCCCTTGATATAATTAAGGATAAGAAAAAATATGCTCACATTTGTGACGGCAAGAAGCTGGCTACTCTTTTCTTTGAACCAAGCACTCGTACCAGACTTTCTTTTACTGCCGCTATGTATGAATTGGGCGGTCATGTGCTCGGCTTTTCTGAGGCAAGCTCAACCTCAGCATCTAAGGGTGAAACAGTAGAAGATACAGTTCGCATGGTGTCTTGCTATGCAGATATTATCGCTATGCGTCACTCTCTTGAGGGTGCTCCGAGAGTTGCTGCCGCAAAGTCGCTTGTGCCTATAATCAACGCCGGTGACGGCGGACACGCTCACCCTACTCAGACTCTTACGGATTTGCTCACCATATACAGAGAAAAGGGTACATTCGATAATCTTACTGTCGGACTTTGCGGTGATTTGAAATTCGGCAGAACAGTTCATTCTCTTATCAAAGCAATGTGCAGATATAAAAATGTCAAGTTCGTTCTTATCGCTCCCAAGGAATTGCAGGTGCCCGATTACATCATCACCGATGTACTTGAGCCGGCAGGTTCAAAGTATGTTCAGGTTGAGAAGATGGAAGCAGTTATGCCCGATTTGGATGTGCTGTATATGACTCGTATTCAACGTGAGAGATTTTTCTCCGAGGAAGAATATCTTAAGCATAAGGACGCATTCATTCTTGATTTAGATAAGCTGTCTAATGCTAAAAAGGATTTAACAATAATGCATCCTCTGCCGAGAGTGAATGAGATTGCTACCGAGGTTGACGATGACCCCAGAGCAAAGTATTTTGAGCAGGCACTTAACGGAAAATTTGTTCGTATGGCTCTTATTATTACATTGCTGAAATGGGGAGGTAATTTAGAATGAACATAGATTCTATCGAAAACGGATATGTCATCGACCATATTCCTGCCGGCAACGGTATGAGAGTATATGATGTCCTTGGCTTAGGAAAATTATCCTGTCAGGTTGCTATCATAACTAACGCAAAGTCTAAAAAAAATAATACTAAAGATATTATTAAGATAAATGAGCTTATTGACCTTGACTTGAATATTATTGCATATGTAGCACCTAATGCTACCGTGAATGTTATCAAGGACAATAAGCGTATAGAGAAGCGTAAGCTCTATCCGCCACAGCGGCTTACAAATGTTATTAAGTGCCCCAACCCTCGCTGTATTTGCAACAATGAGAATATCGACCACATTTTTGAGCGTACCGACAATAACGGTACCTATCGTTGTATCTATTGCGAAACTAAAGCGTTATAATTTTGCCTCTCCCATTGGGAGAGGTTTTTTAAAAATATCTTGACAAAGACTATTCTTTTCGCTATAATACTAAACGTTGGCAAATGGCCCGGTAGTTCAGTTGGTTAGAACGCCAGCCTGTCACGCTGGAGGTCGACGGTTCGAGCCCGTTTCGGGTCGCCATTTTGCTGATATGGCTCAGGTGGTAGAGCGCGTCCTTGGTAAGGACGAGGTCGGCAGTTCGAGTCTGCCTAGCAGCTCCATTAACCCTAAGGACTTATGTCTTTGGGGTTTATTTTTATATGCTTTCGTTCCGATATGGAATTTTATTAAAAGGCTGTCCTGTTTTTTTCGGGCAGCCTTTTAATTTATAAATACGGCACATGAACCGTCTCCAAAAGCAGTAACGCTTCGCAGATCGGTTCGGTCATCGGTTTGTTTATTACATATAATTATATTTTTTTCTCTTTGCAAACAGGAAAATAATCGATATAACCGTTGCAAAAACCTCCGACACCGTGATAGCCCACCATATTCCGTCGACTCCGAAGAATATCGGAAGCACAAGCACGCACGAGGTCTGGAATACAAGCGTACGAAGAAACGAAATCGCCGCAGAAACTCCGCCGTTGCTCAGAGCCGTAAAGAACGAGGACATAAAAATATTGAAGCCCGCAAGCAGGAACGAATACGCAAACAGTCTGAATGCATGTCGGGTAAGCTCGTAAAGCTCGGGGTCGTAGCCTACGAATATTTTTGCAAACGTACCGGACAGCAGAATCGCCGCGAGAGTCAGAACCGCCCCCGAGGCGGAGGTCAGTATCACGCTTTTTTTGAGCATATTTTTAAGCTCGTCCGTGTTACCCGCGCCGTAATGGAAGCCTACGACAGGAGCACAGCCTATCGAATATCCTATCGAAATAGATACAAATATAAACTGAACATACATTAATACTCCGTACGCGGAAACGCCGTTTTCGCCGATAAGACGCATGAGCTGAAGGTTATAAATCATGCTGACGAGCGACATTGAAATATTGCTCATAAGCTCCGACGAGCCGTTTGTACACGCCTTTAAAAGCGGTTTGAATTCAAGACGCGTTGCGACGGTGTGAAGAATACTGCCGTTTTTCTTATTCATAAAAAATACGAGCGGAATTATCCCGCCGACGACCTGACTTAAGCCCGTGGCAATCGCAGCACCCTTTACTCCCCATTCGAAGCCGGCTATAAACAAAGCGTCGAGAACCATATTAGTGCATCCCGCCGCCACGGTTATAAAAAGTCCGAGCTTCGGTCTTTCGGCGGTTATCAGAAAGCTTTGAAATACGTTCTGAAGCATGAACGCAATGTTGAAGCCTATTATAATTCTGCCGTACAGAACGCAGTCGCCCATCATCTCGTCGGAAGCCTTTAAAAGCTTTGCGATTTGGGGCATAAATATAAATCCGGCAACAGAAGCAACCGCACCGAGAATACACGTGAACATTAATATCATCGTAAAATATCTGTCAGCGTTCTTTTTATCCCCCTCGCCCAATGTTTTTGCGACGAGCGCGCTTCCGCCGGTACCTACCATGAATCCGAGACCGCCGAGTATCATCAGAAACGGCATGATAAGATTTATCGACGCAAAAGCCGTTTTCCCTACGTAATTTGAAACGAAAAGACCGTCGACAACTCCGTATACGGATGTGAAAATCATCATTATAATCGACGGGAACGTAAATCGGAACAGCTTTTTATACGTAAAATGGTCTGAAAGCTGTATCTGTTTTTTCATAATAACTCCTCAATTATTAATACTGATGCAGTATCGCTTATTTTACAATTAATAATAAAAAATGTCAAGCCCCGTATTGAAACACGGCTTTATATGTGATAAACTTAGAAAAAACGGAGGATTTATATATGAAAAAATTTTTATTTCAGGGCGATTCGATAACCGACGCGGGACGAAGCTTCGACTCTTATGACGGCAGGGGCTCATACGGCTACCCCACGTTCACTGCGGGCAAGCTCGGCGTAAAATACCCCGGTCAGATTGAATTTATAAACCGCGGAATCAGCGGAAACAGAGTCGTTGATTTATATGCGAGAATCAAGCGCGACTTCATCAACGTCAAGCCCGACGTTATAACCATTCTTATCGGAATAAACGACGTGTGGCACGAATTCGGCGACGACCCCAACGGCGTTTCGGACGAAAAATATTTCAGAGTTTACTGCTCGCTTATCGAGGAGTTAAAAGAGGCTCTGCCCGATACGACAATTATAATATTGGAGCCGTTCGTATTAAAAGCGTCGGCAACACAGGACAAATGGGACGAGTTCAGAAGCGAAACGGAAAAGAGAGCAAAGAGCGCAAAGAGAGTCGCAGACAAATACTCGCTCCCGTTTATCCCGCTTATGGATAAATTCGATTCTCTCGAAAAGACCGCGCCCGCAGACCATTGGCTTCTCGACGGCGTTCACCCCGCCCCGGCAGGACATGAAATAATTGCCGAGGCAATCGTCGACAAATGCGAAGAGCTTAAACTGTTTTAACAATTAAAACAAAAAATTATCCCGCACGGACGTTTAACAAAAAAACGCCTGTGCGGGATTTTTTTGCCTCCGGCAGCGGTTGAAAATCACACTATACCGCACACCGACCGCTGACCGCTGACCGCTGATCGCCGAAGCAATAAATTTCACCCGTAAATTATTGTTTATCCTGCAAATCTGAAATTACCCGTCAAAAAATTTGCAGGGAACGTCAGTGTCTTTCCTATCGGCTTCGGGAAGTATTCGACAAGCTGATTCTTTTTATCCGCTTCAACCGCGGACGCACCTGACGAAAACATAAAGATACACATAACGGCGAATAGAATTACCGCTGTTATTCTTTTTATTTTCATGTACAGCTCCTCTTAAATTTATGAAATCTTCGTAATATCGTACGGAGTCGTCTGGTATACGAAGTAGTTGAGCCAGTTAGAATATAACAAATTCGCGTGCGAACGCCAGTTTACAATCGGTTCCCTCGACGTGTCATCGTCGGGAAAATAGTTTTGCGGAACGTCGATATCACGGCCGAGCGTGACGTCTCTTAAATACTCGTGCATAAGCGTGTCGCCGTCGTACTCGGAGTGACCGGTTATAAATATCTGTCTGCCCTGCGGAGTCATCACCGCGTACAGCCCCGCCTCGTCGCTCGAAGCGAGAATTTTAAGCTCGGAAACTTTTTCCACGTCCTCGCGCTTTACCGTCGTATGTCTCGAATGGGGGACGTAAAATTCGTCGTCGAATCCGCGTAAAAGAATCGCTCTCTTGTAATCGGCTTTATGCTTGAACACTCCGAAAAGCTTTTTGTCAAGCTTGTATTTTTTTATGCCGTAATGATAGTACAGAGCCGCCTGCGCGCCCCAGCAGATATGGAACGTACTCCATACGTGGGTCTTGCTCCACTCCATGATTTCGCACAGCTCGTCCCAGTATTCGACCTCCTCGAATTCAAGATGCTCGACGGGCGCGCCCGTTATTATCATACCGTCGAACGTTTCGTTTTTAATATCATCAAATACCTTGTAGAACGAGAGCATGTGAGCCTGAGACGTATTTTTCGACTCATGGGAACGCGTGTGAATAAGCTCGATTTCAACCTGTAACGGCGAGTTTCCGAGCAAACGCGACAGCTGTGTTTCCGTCTCGATTTTTTTCGGCATTAAGTTAAGTATTAAAATTTTTAACGGGCGTATATCCTGGTTGACAGCCCGCGTATGGGTCATTACGAATATATTTTCCTCGTTTAACGTTTTGACCGCAGGCAGTTCGTTCGGAATTTTAATCGGCATTATTATTCACACCCTTTACAGGACTTTATTAAGAGCCTGCGCAATATCGTCGATAAGATCCTGCGAATTTTCAAGTCCGCATGAAAGTCTGACGAGATCGGGGCTGACTCCCGCTTCGACAAGCTGTTCGTCAGTCATCTGACGGTGGGTAGTGCTCGCAGGATGCAGACAGCATGTGCGAGCGTCTGCTACATGTGTCTCTATGGCGCATAATTTAAGATTTTTCATAAACGTCTCCGCGCCTGTTCTTCCGCCCCTTACGCCGAAGCTGACTACTCCGCACGTGCCGTCGGGCAAGTATTTTTTTGCCCTGTCGTAATATTTGTTACCCTCAAGTCCGGGATAATTTACCCACTCTATCTTTTCGTTTTTCGATAAAAATTCGGCAACGGCAAGAGCGTTTTCACAGTGTCTTTTAATCCTAACGTGCAGACTTTCGAGTCCTAAATTCAATATAAAAGCGCTCTGCGGAGACGGCGTCGAGCCGAGATCACGCATAAGCTGGGCTGTCGCCTTTGTAATAAATGCGCCGCCGTTTCCGAATTTTTCGGCATAGGTTATGCCGTGGTAGCTCTCGTCGGGAGTACAGAGTCCCGGGAACTTGTCCTTATGCGCCATCCAGTCGAATTTGCCCGAATCGACTATGCAGCCGCCGACTGCCGCGCCGTGACCGTCCATGTATTTTGTCGTAGAATGAGTGACGATATCGGCACCGAACTCGAACGGACGGCAGTTTATCGGAGTCGCAAACGTATTGTCAATGATAAGCGGAACGCCGTGAGCATGCGCCGCCTTTGCGAATTTTTCAATATCAAGAACGGTAAGCGCGGGATTCGCGATAGTCTCGCCGAAAACCGCCTTTGTGTTGGGCTTAAACGCGTTTTCGAGTTCTTCCTCGGAACAGTCGGGATCTACAAATGTAAACTCAACGCCCATTTTTTTCATCGTAACGGCGAAAAGATTATACGTGCCTCCGTATACCGCGCTCGAAGCAACTATGTGATCCCCGCATGAGGCAATATTGAACACGGCGTAGAATGTAGCCGCCTGACCCGACGACGTAAGCATTGCCGCACTGCCTCCCTCTAAAGCGCATATTTTAGCGGCGACACGATCGCACGTAGGATTCTGAAGCCTTGAATAAAAATATCCGCTTGCCTCCAGATCGAACAACTTGCCCATATCCTCACCCGTATCATACTTAAACGTGGTGCTCTGTATTATCGGAATCTGCCTCGGCTCCCCGTTTGCGGGCGTGTAACCGCCCTGAACGCATTTTGTTTCAATTCTTGAATCCATTTTCATTCCTCCGAATATATACGTATATATATTAAATGATATCAAATCCCGCATGCATTGTCAAATTGCAATAAATTATCGCATGGTATTGATAAAAACAATAATTTGCCGCGACAAATTATTGTTTGCGGGCGAACGGATAATCCGTTCGCCCGCATTGCTTTTATGATGTAAATGTAAGATTCGCAGAAGTAAATTTACAGAAAATTTCGATATCGTACGGCACCTTGCACGGTTCAAGCGCGTTGAATCCGTTTACGGGGTCTATCTTCATACCGAGAATCTCTTCTATAAGACCGATATCCGCAGGGTCTGAACACGACACCGAACCTCCTGACGAGCTTGCGGACAGAGGCATAAAACTAACAGTCGGTTTCATATATGATTTCATGTTATTTTTTTACCTCCGGGTTAAACAGCCCTATTATAAAGTTTCTGAGTTTATTGAAAAACTCTTTGATTCTGTTGATAATCTTTCTGAATACGCTGACATTATCGTTGCTGTCGCCGGCGTCCGTATTTCCGTCGTCTGCGGGAACGTAGGGCTCGGGCGGGAGAATAGTCTCGCTGTCGCTGAGAGCGGGATTAACCTCGACGTATTCTGCCGGCATCGCCATCATGGCTCTTACCGCCTTAAGATTCTCCTGAAGAGCGTGATTAACCGCAACAGAGCCGGAAACCTTAAGATTTACAATCGAAAGCAGTCCGTCGCCGACATTCGAAATCACAACAGTCGCGGTACCGTTATTAACGGTCAGATACGGCGTTATGTCATAGTACATTTCACAGGCGGTATTTACGTTAAACTGCGAATTGTTTACCCTGACGGTCGTCGAAGCGTTGACCGCGCGCAGCGATATCATTACTCTCGAATAATCCTTTAATCCCGAGACGGTGAACGTAACCGCACTGTTGTGGGTCGAATCGCTCTTTTTAAGATAAAGCTCGTTCTCGGGACCGCCGTTTTTATAATTAATGAGGTTGCCCTTGTCGTCAAACGTCTTGACAATCTTTTCATAGTCCGCGAAATTAAGGGCTTCATACGAATTACCCTCGACGTAAGCGAATATGTTATCCGTCACGCCCGCGGAAATACTGTCGTTGGTTACCGCAAGATTCTTAATAACGTTAAGATATTTCGAATCCTTTTCGGAAGTTATATAAGACTTACTGTCGGTTTTGAGCGGTTTGTAGATTCTTACGCCGTCGACATAGCATACGGCAGACGACGCCGAACCGCCGGACGCAGAAGCGTTTCTTGCCGGCGCTCTCATTACGTTAGACGTTCCGGAAGAATCGAGACGGTTAAGAACCGAATTCTTATCCTGATAAACAAGCTCGATATCGGAAGCGGAAATGTCGTAGATTCCCGCATTTCTAAGCATTTTCTCAACCGTTGTCTCCGACGCTGCAAGGGTCTGCGAGGCCGTACGCGCGGCGGCTTTTGCCGGACGTGTTACCGCACCGGAATTTGAAAGGTAAGCCGCGGTTATTTCAACATCGTACGTGCCGTAATCTGAATCAAAACGCATTACGGGAACCTGTCTTAAAAGTCCGTTCGACATAATTGACGTATCGGAAAGATATGTGTCGACAATATACGCCTTGACCATATTTCCGCCCTTTGAAATCTTGACTACCTCTACGCCGGTATTTTCACCGCACGCGGAGATAAGATCGAAGCCCGTACCCGTGAACGAGAATGTAAGCTTATCGCTCTTTCTCGAAGAGGCTGAAACGGTCGTTTTCAAAGCTGTTCCGTCGGAAAAGCCGTCTGCGGTATTATCGGCGTAAGCCGAAACGTCATAGCCGTATCGGTCGCTTGACGACGAAACGCTCTGGGTGTAATTTTTGCCCGTACCCTCGTTTGTCCAAGCGGTACCGCCCGAAGCGGAGGTTTTCAGAGCGTTCTCTTCATAGTAAACGTTTGAAGCGGGGACAATATTGATTTTATACCAGTCATAACCGCCCTGTTCTCTTCTGACAAGAGTAAACGCGGACGTTGTTTTGCCGAGAACGCCGTCGGTTCCCATAGACATGTATACTTTTGAATTAACGCCCTTAATATTCGCGCCGGTATCGAACGTCTTATCTACGACATAGGGCGACTGCTTAACCGGAGCGGAGTCAACAGACAGAAGCTGAGAGGATTCAATTCGGTCACAGTTCATCTGAATACCGTAATCAAGCACGTAATCATACTCGGGAACGGAGAAGCTGACCTGCGGGAATCCCTTTGTAGGCTCATTGACTGCCATTGCCGAAGAATCCTTGTATATAGCGGTCTCGGCGTCTGTCGTTATCGGAATACCTGTTTCCTTCGTATCGGTATTGAGCAGAACGTTCTCAACCGTGACAACAAGCTTTTTACCCGCGTGACCCTCTGCAACGTAATTCGTCGAGTAGTCGAAGCCGTTGACTGTCACGCTGTTATCGTTTACGGATTTTGAGGTTGTATATGTTTTTGCGACCGGGGCGTCGGAAACAAGTCTGCCGAGTGCGTCATAGTAAACGCTTGCGTCTGCCGTAGAAACGGTCGAGTCGGACGTAAGCTTGAACTTTTCGCCGAGAACCTGTCTTAAATATGAATTACCGTTGAGCGTAACCTCGGTGCCGGTATCGGTTTCCGAATTCTGAATGGTTTTGAATATATCGGAAAGAGCGTCGGCGGTGTTAACCGTTCCGTCAAGAGCCGCGCTCTTATAGAACGTATCGGAGGCTTTCGTTCCGCCGGAGGTGTAGCTTGTCGCATTCGGATAGTTCGACGAAACATAGTTCATATACTGGTTCATATCGAAGCCTTTTGTATAATTACTGCCCAGCTGAACCGTATAAACCTTTGCGCCCAGATCCTTTGCGGTTTTTGCAGCCTTTATCGAAGCCTCAGCGGTTGTCTTTGCGGAATCAGCGTCGTCCTGATAAAGTCCGGGGATACCGTCCGTCAGCATTATTACGCATGCGTTATATTCGCCGCTCTTATAATCTCTGCCCGTAGCCTTCAGTGCGTTGACAGCCATTTCCAGTCCGAGATCGACCCTTGTTCCGACGTTAGTCTGAACCTGCATTTTGCTTACAATCGTCTCAAGATACGGATGCGAAGCGGAGAAGAACGCTTTTTTGTATGTCGACGAGCTCAGCGACGAATCGTTCTTCATGCTCTTGTAATTGACAATCGCTATGCCGGAATTTTCATAAATACCGGTTTTTTCGTAATCCGCATTTTCACCGTTGCCGTACGTGTCGATTGCGATACGGTGCTCAACGTTATATGTCTGCGCGTCGCTCTTTATCTGATTGATAAAGTCGGTAACGGTGTCCTTCATGGTAGCGTAACGCTGATTGCCGGCGTTCTTTGTGTAATAAATACCTGTGTAAAGAGCCGCGCTTGCATCGGTTGAACCGCCCGGAGCCGTTGTGGTTACGTTTCCGGAGCCGGTAAGGTAATATTTAGTATTGCCGACCTGATAGTAAAGACGGTTTACATTTGTTGCGGTTCTCGTATAATATTCGCCGTTATAAGGATATGTACTGTCTTTCTCTTTATAACAGTTATAATAGTTATTGGTTTTATCATCCAGCTGGCTGTAAGTCGGCAATTCGGTACCCGCCCAGAACAAATAGCTGTTCAAATTGCCTTCCTTGGGGCCCGTAGCGTCCGTACCGGTGTTATAAATAATATAAATATTTGAATTTACTGTTAAATAGATATAGTATCTCGAATTAAGACCCTTTGTTCTTTTTTTCTTTGCTATCGGATAATACCGATAATTATAAAGCAGATACTTACCGTCGGAATTTTTATACGAAATATTGCCGTTTGCCTTTGTATATACATACAGGTCGTTTTCAATTTCATAATACTTACCGTCGGTATGCTTATAATACTTGCCCGAATAATTCGAAGCTGTAAGCGTTCCGGCGTCGCCCGCATAGCTTACGCAGTCGCTGTCGGACATCGAAGCCGAGGAGTCAAGAACGAAAACGAAGTCCGTCGGCTTGCCCGTCGTGGTTCTGATAGTCTGCGACGCGCCTGTTGCGTACGCCTCCATGGTAACCTTATACGTACCGTCGGCGGTAAGCTCGGCTTTAAGGTCGGTATTGACGTCAGACTTGCCGTTCTTGGAAATCTCGTCGGTAACTCTCTTGAATATGCTGATTATCGAGTATTCAGCGTCCGCCGCCTGTCTCGTTCCCGAGCCGTCGGCTCCCGTACCCAAAACGTTACCCGAATTCTTATTGGAGACGCTTGAGCTTGCGAACGCGTCGCAGTGGAACGTACCGGCGGTTTCGGTAAGTCCCGAATAAACCTTGCCCGTGCTTGCCTGATAATAAGCGTTATACTGGCTCATATACGACGAGTTGCTTGCGTCGTTGCACCAAATGTAATATTTATCATTGCCCTGGTAGAAGAAACGGAACTTTCCGCTGCCGCTGCCCTCTCCGTTGTACTGCTCGATACGAATCTTATTGAGTTTATCGTTAGTGCTCGTCGCATTATCAGCCGAGAGACGCTCGCGGTCATTCATAGACATGTACATAAGTCTCGAGCCGAAATAAAGATTCTGATAACTCGAATAATACATATCGACATTCTGAATTCTCATTGAGTCGGTATCATAGCCTACTATTTTCCATCTGATATTTGTCGCGTCGTCGCTCTGTGCATTATTGAGATAGAGATAATCCGTATCCTCGCCGTTTACGAGAGTGTAGTCGCTTATAGGATGACCGACGATACCGAGCGTGTCGCCCGTACCCGCCTGGGTTCCTTCCTTCTGCTTTGCAAGCTTATTTTCGCCGAATCCTCCGTGGGAATCGATTGCATATATATATTTATTACCCGTCTCGGGGTCGACAACGTCGGATTCGTAACAGAGGATATACTGGTCGGACGATTTAATCTCCGAAAGATTCTTAACCCTCTTATATGTAGTCGTGTGCTGACCGTCGTCTATCCTTTCCTCTCCCATGAGGGCGTACTGGTCAATCTTCCATACAACGTCAACGGGAGCCGCCGCAACGTTGCCCGCTGTTTTTTCTCTGTACGTATACGCGCCGGATTCGTATACCATATAAAGATATCCGTCGATAACGCACAGAGCCTCGCTCATGGACATGTTTTCATATTCTCTCGCACTCGCGCTCGTCATGAGATATACGTCTCTCGACTTGCCCGCGATAGTAAGAGTTTCCGTTCCGGGGAGCGAAAGGTCAATATCAAAAACGTCAAGCTCGCTTATGTAGTTATCGTTATCATTCTTACGCTTCCATGATCTCGAAAGGTAAAGCTTGCCCTCGTCGACCATAGCGTACTGCACTCTGTCGTAGTATTTATTGTCATAAGTCGTCTTAGACTTATAATTATCGTCAGTACCGAGAGCAATGCAGTACGACGGATTGCCTACGCAGTTCTTATTCGTCTTGTTTGCGTTGCTGATATTCGCCCACTCCTCGGCGGAGGTGTTTCCGCTGAGTTTATAGCCGAATATCATTGAATCGTATTTAGAATTAGCCGCCTTGTTATAGCTTGAATCGCCTATCCAGTAGAAGTTACCCGTCCAGAGAATACCGCTGTCATAACAGCAGTACGAGGTTGAAGCGCCGTTAAGCTCCGACTTGAGGTCGATGCTGTCGACGAGAGTAACATCCTTCGTCGTACCGTCGGAAACATCAAGCTCGGAAAGCGGGAAATAGCTTATCGTAGAACCGTTATCCGCAAAATAGAGATTGTTTTCGCTCGCCGCAAGTCCGCCGCCGTGGCTCTTTGAATAAGTGCCGTTTTTATATTTAAGCTTAAAACACGCGACGTACTTACCGGTTGAAACGTCAAGCGCGTAAATTACCGTCGGGTCTGTTCCGTCCGCGTCATAGGCTGTAATAAGCACCCAGTTCTTAGCCTTGTAGTACGTCATGCCCTGCTGTGTATAGTTATCCTTTTTTGCCTGACCCGGCAGAACGAGATTCGTCTGCTTGCTGAAGCCTCCGAGATATTTTTTTTCATATCCGTCGTACAAAGCCTTGTCAACGACTCTGGTCTGCGTAAGCCCGCCGATAGTGATGTCGGCAGCCTCCGCCTTCGGGAACACGCTGCCCAGCTCGAACAGAACCGAGACAGTCATAACAGCGCTCAAAAACGCCGAAATGAATCTTTTAGCACCCTTCATGGTAATTTCTCCTTTTCATTTAAAAAAAGTTAACACTGCAAATTTATGTCAACCGATATCCGACACAATTTTAACTATGGTATATTATATACCCTTATATTTTCTTTTTCAATATGTAATTTAATCATAAAGATTATTTTTTTTGTCAGCTTTATAATAATGCCTGCAAGCTTCGATATAATTCCTCGCTTTTTTACAGGCATAGGACGGCTTGCCCGAAAACGAACCCGTTTCGGCATATGCGCACGCCGCGCAGAAATCGCATATTTTCCTGTCGGGACAGTTAAGACATTCGCCTGATATTTTAATTCCGGCGCATTTTCTGTTTATATATTTCCATGCTTCATTAAAATTCTCCGCCGACATTTTAGGCTCGGTCATCATACCGCACCCCGTCATAAAACCGTCGTACGTTATCCAGTATGACGAAAGCCCCGCTCGGCAGTTAAGCCTGCCCGCCGGCATATCGGAGCATAAATTCAATAAATAACCGTCTGAACCCGACATATATTTTTCGACGGCTTTTTTCATACCGGACTCGCCTAAATTATTAAGCATATAGAGAAAGTGATATTTCGCCGCCTCATCCGCAGACAGACGGGCGATACTGTTTTTTTGACAATCCGAAGCCCTGACGGCGGGAAAAGTATACGAATTCACCCTGAATTGAAGTCCGAGTTTTTTTGCGTATTCCTGCACTTTAACCATGTCGTTTTTGTTAAATTCGGTCAGCGTAAAATTAAGCGTGACGGCGATACCCGCCCCCGTCAGATTTTCGACGGCGTATAATGCCTTTTCATACGCGTTATAATCTCCGCACAGTCTCTCGTACGTCTCACCGTCCGCGCCGTAGAGAGTTATATTAACTCTCTGCGGAGGATTTTTCTTGAAGAATTCGACCTTTTCTTTATTAATAAGCGTGCCGTTCGTATTTATCGATATCATAAACCCGAGATTGAGGCATTCGAGATATATTCTCTCAAAATCGCTTCTGACAAGCGGTTCTCCGCCCGTTAATAACAACAGAAGCGTTCCCGCGTTTTTAGCCTCTCTCGCCTTTTCAATCCACCATTCGGCGCTTTTTTCTCTTTTTAACGCCTGATAATCGTCATTTTTACAGTGAATGTAACACATTTTACAATCAAGCGTACACCGCTCTGTAAGTTCGAACGTACCGGAAAGAGGAGTCGACGTTTTATCCGCCTTTGAAAAAAGATAATTTACAAATATATCGTAATCGTTCACGCCATACCCTCCGTTTTATTTGACAACGCGTGTTCAAGCGTTTCGACAGCGCCTGCGTCGGGCAGACAGGACAGAGAAAAAATATCGACGTTTTGAGCCGTTTTTAATATAAGCTCCGCCGCCGCCGAGGCAAAGACGGGTACAGACGTATTCGCGACAATATCACGGCTCATAAGCGAGAATATTTCGCCGAGATCCGGCTTTGAAATCACATTTTTATCCCCCTGCGAGAGAAAAACGGCCGCGCGCGTATTTATATAATAATTTTCGCATATTCCGCTCGTTCCGCAAAACGGAAGCGAAGCGGACAGAACACCGTCCGGAGTAAAAATCAAAGCCGATTTGTCCCCGTTTATAATTTTTGCCGAGCGGTATTTTTTCCAAAGCTCAGCCTGCGTGCTCTTGCCCGTCCCCGACGGGGCGCAGAAATGCACGGCGGAATTATTTATATTTACAAGCGACGAATGAAGCGTCATAACGTTGTGAAACATCATAATATCGGTAAGTTTGAGCGTGTCGAAAATAAACCGTTCGTCCATCAGAATATGCGCGTTTCTTTTTATTATATATACATATATATCCCGCGCGGTTTTCGAATCGAAAACAACAACGCTCCCCTCGTCGGCTCCCATAGGAAAATCAAGAAAAACCGAATCGGTGTTTTCTTCGCCCTTTTCGGGCAGGGAATCGCAGTATGAGATATGATAATAAATATCGGCATTGTCATCCGCTTTGACTTCGAATAAACGGCTGTACACGCCGGACTTAAAAAAATACGGCGCGTCGAGCGTTATATTCAGTTTGCATATATGATAATACCGTTTCAATTCAAAAGCTCCGCATATTTATTCATTAGAATACTAATACTTTTATATAATTTTGTCAACAAAAATACGGGTCGGCGTTTAACCCGTTATAAAATCATATTATTGATTTTTGATAAAATCTCTTTTCGAAGCGCAATATAGTCGCTTTTATATTTGATGTCCTCGAATTCTTCGTCGGGACAATTCGTAAAGTCGATTTTATACTCAAACGCTATCTGTCCGGGTCCGGGCGACATTACGACAACGCGGTTGGCAAGGCTCAGCGCCTCGTCAACATCGTGCGTTATAAAAAATACCGTCGAATTCGTCTCCCGTTTTATTTTTCTGATGAGATACTGCATGTTAAGTCTCGTCAGAGCGTCGAGTGCGCCGAACGGCTCGTCCATGAGAATAATTTCGGGCTGATTTACAAGAACTCTCGCAAGCGCAGCCCTCTGCTTCATACCGCCCGAAAGCTCGTACGGCTGACGTGAAGAAAAATCCGAAAGACCGACAAGAGAGAGATATTTCGAGACAAGCTCCTTTGTCTCTTTTTTGCCGACTCCCCTCATTTCGGGGCCGAACGCAACGTTTTTCTCGACGTTCAGCCACGGATAAAGCGTGGACTGCTGAAACATAACGGCTCTGTTCGGGTCGACTCCCGTAACAGCTTTTCCGTCTGCTTCGACCGTACCCGACGTGGGACTGACAAGCCCCGCGATAATGCTTAAAAGCGTGCTTTTTCCGCAGCCGGAGGGGCCGAGAACACAGACAAAATCACCCTTGTAAATGTCGAGGCTGACATTTTTCAGAGCCTCGGCCGCACCCTTGCCCGGGTATGTCATATTCACATTTTTAACGCTGATTACAGGCGCGTTCTCCATGGCTTTTCCCTCAATTGTCTTTAAGATATTCCGAAATATATTTTCCGTTCGAACGCATCTTGAATTCCTCGTTCGAAAGAGATGACGAAATGCTCGACTTACTTACTAAAAACTGCGCCGTCGAATAGAGATTCTCGCCGAGCGCGCCGTTTTCGAAGTAACGTTCGTACTGCTCCTTTGCCTCGAGCCATAAGTATCCGCCCATCTGCGTTTTCGCGTCGGATTCGGAAATGCCGAGTTCGTTCGCAACGGCTGAAACCGCCGTGTCTTTTTCGTATTTATAAAGCTTAACCGCCTCGTCGAGCGCTGCGATATACGCCTTTACAACGTCGGGATGCTCCTTTGCAAATTCAGAACGGACAACCTCAAGATCGGCGGTCATATAACCCTTATCCGACATATCGCCGCTTGTTATGAGGATTTTGCCGTCGGATAAAAGTCCCGAGAGCGTAGGCTCCCATACGTATGCCGCGTCTATATCACCGCGCGCCCATGCCGCGTTAATCTCCGCGGGCTGCATGTCGTACAAGGTAACGTCATTTTCGGAAAGACCCGCGTCCTCCAAAGCCTTTACAAGGCTGTAATGAGCGGTCGAAGCAAACGGAACGGCTATTGACCTGCCCTTTAAATCCAAGACGGAATCAACGCCGGCAGAATTCTTAACGGCAAGCGACTCCGCGGAATCGAGGATATCGTGAATCCATATGACCTCTCCGTCGACTCCGCACGAAAAACCGTTTGCAATCGGGCATGTTCCGATAAGGCCGAAATCAATATCACCCGATAAAAGAGCGGCGTTGACTTTTGCGCCGGACGAAAAGCTCGTGATGTTAACTTCATAGCCGAGCTTGTCGAAATTATTTATTATGTAGTTTAACTGCTTTGCAATCCCCTCGTCGTTAGGCATCTCCTGCGTGCCGATGTTAACAGTAAACGTTTTTTTGTCGTTCGACGCCGACTGCGTACACGCGCTCAGCGAAGCTATAACGATAACAACGGCAAGAATTAAGGATAATAATTTAAACTTTTTCATAAAAAACCCTCCGCAAAAAATAATTTACATTCGTAAATTATTGCAGTAGACAGCAGTCGGCGGACAGTGGTTTGAAATTACATAATACTGACTGCCGACCCCTGAACACTAAGCAACGAAACAAGAATTTGTCCTGACAAATTATTGCTTCCCGTTCCAGTACACAACCTTTTTCTCTATCGTTTTAAGTATCAGATCAATAAGCATACCCGTTATTCCCATGACGAAAACTATGCAGAACACGACGTCGCTTCTCAGATAATTGCCCGCGTCGAGCGCAATCCAGCCGATACCCGATTTCGCAGCGACCATTTCCGCCGCCACAAGCGTTGTATAACCGACGCCCACCGCCGTCTTTATCCCGGTAAAAATATCGGGCAGACAAGCGGGCATTATAACACGTGTGAATATTTTACCTCTCGACGCTCCGAGAGTTTTCGCACAGTTTATGTAATTTTCGTTTACCTTTATAACCGCCGACGAGCACGCGACGTAAATCGGCGCAAGACACGCTAAGAACAGCAGTATAACCTTCGATTCGTTTCCGATTCCGAACCAGAGAACAAGTAGGGTATAATACGCAAGCGGAGGCAAAGGTCTGTAAAACTCGATAAACGTATTTACGACCGCGCGTACGAATCTGTTCGCGCCGCCTGCGAGCCCCAACGGAACGCCGATTATGACAGAGAGCAGAAACGCCGTCATGAGTCTGCCGAGACTCGCGCCTATATGCTGTAAAAACGTGTGTCCCTTATATCCGTCACGGCATATCGTAACAAATGCGTCGAGAACCGACTGCGGAGTCGGCAGAAGCGACGCCTTTATATCGGAATAATTCGAAACGAAAAACCACACGCAGAACACGGTGAGAACCGTTATCACGGACAAAAGTCTCGAAAAGAACTTTGAATTCTTTTTCATAGAATATAAATTCACCCCCGTCGTTAAGCCTGCATGACTTTATGTTATCATCAAAAAATGTGACGGTCAACATTTTTTTGCTCTGTTTCCTGTGCCGGAGCACAATATTTGCTTGCTTTTTACAACATTTTAAGTTAAAATTGACTCGGTGATAGTATGACAAAACTGCGCGAAATATTAGAAACAGAACGCGACCTGACCCTGGCAGGCGGTAAAAACGGACTTGATAACATAATAGAGCTTACCCACATGGCGGAAACTATGGAGATATGCCGTGACTTCGTAAGGAAAAACGAGCTTGTCTTTACGACGGGTTCGGGATTAAAGGACGAAAACGAGCTTTTTAATTTCGTTAAAACGGCATACAAAAACAGTGCATGCGGAGTCGTTATAAATTTCGGTCCATACTTTCCTAACGTTTCAAAGGATATAATCAAATTTGCCGACGACAACGCATTCCCCGTATTTACATGTACATGGGAGGTTCACATGCCGGACATAATGTACCGAATATGCTGTCTTATCGAGGGTGAAAAAACGACCGTCGGGAAAAAATCATTGGCGTTCAAAACAGCGGCGCTTTATCCCGAAAGAGCGGATATTTTAAAAAGAGCGGGCTGCGCTGAAAACACAAAACTCAGAATCGCCGTATTGCACGGCGGACATACGTCAGACTGCTCTGACGCGTCGTTCGGCACGGACGGATTCACTTTTAATATATTTATCGGCAGGTCAAAAAAAGATATCGCCGAGTCCCTGAAAGGACAGACGGCGTTCGTTTCGGCCGAATGCAATATAAATTCATACTCGAAATGCTTTGACATAACGGAAAATTTTGCCCGGGTTTTTATTGATAAAACGGACGTGAATTTTATCGAGGACAGCGGGATATACTATCTGCTTTTAAGCTTAAACGACAAAACTCTGCTTAATTTTTACGCCGATTCAATCATAGGGAAAATCGAAAAAATCGATAAAAACAACAAAAACGAGCTTGTTAAAACTCTCAGAACTTATCTTGACAATAAAAAAAGCCTGTCCGCCGCCGCAGAAATTCTTTCCGTTCATAAAAATACGGTCAATAACAAAATCAAAAAAATCGAAAGTGCGTTAAATATCGACATTTCCGACCCGAATGACGAATTAAATGTCAGATGCGCCTTTATTGCACGCGATATTTCAGAAAAAATTTAAGCCCCGGTTATTGATTTGTTTATCCGTTAGTGTTAGAATAAATTCACATATTGTTAATATTTTCGGGAGGCATATCATGTCTTTTTCACTCTCCGCTCTCGGCGCGCTCGCCGGTAAACTTGTTTATAAAGGATTCAATCACTATACGTCCTGCGCAAACGAAACGCAGGCAAACATCCTTAAATATCTTATGAAAAAAAACGCCGATACCGAAATCGGCAGGAAATACGGATTTAAAGACATTCACACCGCAGAAGAATACCGGGACAGGGTTCCGCTTTCGACTTATTCAGACTACTGCGACGATATTCAGCGGATGATAAACGGCGAAAAAAACATTCTGACGTCATACAGAATAAGAAAGTACATAGAAACCTCCGGAAGCGTCGGAAAGCCTAAAATAGTTCCCTTTTCGCCCAAGGCGGCATGGGACGTGCAGTGCATGGGATTCTGCGCGCCCGTCGGATGTGCGGCGAATTATATAGAAAAGCACGGCGGTAAATTCCCGAAGCAGAAGGGCGTTCTTGCTTTCGCCGTTGTCGGCAGAAAACTTAAAAACGGCGAGAGATGCTGCGGAGTCGGATGCGTTCCGCTGTTTGTGTTAAAACCGTTCACCGACTTTTTTGCGACAAGCCCGAAGCCGGTTCTTTTTCCGAAAGAGCCCGATAAAATGAACATACAGTACCTCGTTCTGCGTTACGCCCTGCCCGAGAGAAACGTTACATACATAGGCTCCATGGTAGTAACTATGGTAATGACCGTGTTCAGATATCTCGAGGAAAACTGGGAAATGCTTTGCGACGATATAGAAAAGGGCATAATCAACGACTCGATAAAAATGCCGGACGATATGCGGACTAAGCTTGCAAAGAAGCTCAAACCCGACCCCGTCAGAGCAAACGAATTAAGACGGATTTTTAAAGAGGGCTTCGATGAACCCGTTGCAAAAAAGATATGGCCGAAGCTCGGCTGGATGTACGGCATGATATCCGGAAATCTCTCCGTATATTCCGAAAAAATCAAGAAATACGTAGGCGACCTGCCTATTCACAACATGGGCTACGGCGCGAGCGAATGCTTAATGGCTATGCCCGCCGATCTCAACGAACCCGACGCGGTTCTGCTCCCGAGAAGCGCATTTTTTGAATTCCTGCCCGTAGGAGCGCCCGAGGGAACACGCCCGCTTCTTATAAACGAAGTTAAAGAGGGCGAGCTTTACGAAATTATAATTACGAATTTCTCGGGACTGTACAGGTACAGAATCGACGACGTCGTTAAAATTACGGGATTCTATCACGAGTCGCCGAAGGTCGAATTTCAGTACAGAGCAAATCTCGTTATGAACATTTCCGACGAAAAAACGACCCAGCCTATGATAGACTGGGCTGCGGAACAGACGGAAAAGGAATGCTCGGCGCAGTTTACCGGTCACAGCATCTACGCCGACTACGATTCGAGAATATCGAGATACATGCTTTTAATCGAACCTCTGACCGATGTTACAAAAGACGACTGTGAACGCTTCGCACAGGTTTTCGACGATAAATTAAGAGAGTGCAATAAGGAGTACGACAAGTACCGCAACACAAACGCTATAGACAGGGCGTGCGTTCATTTTCTTAAAAAAGGCTCGTATGAGGAATACAAAATGAGTCTTGCGGCAAAGGGTGTCAATATTAATCAGATTAAACCGGTCAGCGTAATCAGTACGCCGGAGAAAAAAGAATTTTTCTTCGACAGAATCGTATTTTAGTGTTTTATACAGTAAATCCCTCAAAGCCGTTTTATCAGGCTTCGAGGGACTGTTTTTTATTTTTTTTATTTTTTGAGTCGTTTCGCTTCTTCGGCAATGTCTCCGACACCGTTTAAAACTATGCTCGGTCTGTACGCGTACGTATTGAGAGTTTCGCGTGTTGAAACGCCCGAGAGGACGAGAACCGTCGTCATACCGCTCTCCATACCGGAAACCACATCGGTGTCCATTCTGTCGCCTATCATCACCGACTCCGCCGAGTGACAACCCAGTATACGAAGTCCCGTGCGCATCATCAGCGGGTTAGGCTTTCCGCAGAAATACGCTTTCGTTCCCGTCGCCATTTCGATAGGCGCGGTCAAGGCTCTGCACGCCGACATGATTCCGTTGTCGATAGGTCCGGAAACATCCGAATTCGCGCCGATAAGCTTCGCTCCGCCCAATACAAGATTCGTCGCCTTTGTAAGCGTGTCAAGCGTGTATGTCCTGCCCTCGCCCACTACAACGTAATCGGGGTTTACGTCGTTCATTGTAATTCCGGCGTCATACAGTGCGTTTAAAAGTCCCGCCTCGCCTATTGCAAAAACAGAGCATCCGGGGCTCTGCTCCTTTAAAAACTCCGCTGTAGCCAGCGCGCTCGTATAAAAATGCTCCTCGGGAACGTCGAGTCCCATTCTCGCAAGCTTCTGATTAAGTTCGCGCGGCGTGTAACCGCTGTTATTCGTCAAAAACAGATACTCTTTCTTTTCATTCTGAAGCCAGCTGATAAATTCACGGACGCCGGGCAGAATCTGATTCCCGTGATATATAACGCCGTCCATATCGCATATAAATCCTTTTTTCTCATTAAAATCAATTATACTTTTCATTATTTTCCCTCCTTTTCTTTATACAAACTAAGTATATCATGTAATGATATAAAATGCTATAAAAAATTTGCTTAAAAAAACGCCCCGCGTTTTAAGCGAAGCGTTTGATTATTTTTATTATCAGCCGTTCTGTCCGTTCTGATTATTGTTGTGATAAGGGTCGTACTCGTTACCCTGTCCGGGCTGACCGGGATTGGGATCCTGATACGGAGCCTGCTGAGGGTTCTGATTCTGATACGGATTGGGATTCTGATAGGGGTTAGCATTCTGATACGGAGCCTGACCCTGCTGGTAGGGAGGCTGATTCTGCTGATAGGGCGCACCTGCGGGATCGGTATAGAAGCTGTTTCCGCTCAAATCATATCCGCCGTCTGCAAGCTTGTTAAGGTCGTTCTGCATGAGAATGTAATCGACGACAGCAAGACCGAAGATTCCGAGAACGAGATAAATTATAGAGTTGTCGGTATGGGGAATACCCTTTGCCTGACAGCCGTCGTTAAATTTCTTCTCTGCGAGATAGAATCCTACGAAGGGCAGGAAAATAATAAGCAGAACCTCTAACAGTCCGTCGTCGTTCATATCCTTAACATGAACTGCGTCCTTACCGAGCTTGACACCCCAGTAAATGCCGTAGATTCCGCAAGTAATGATTGAGAGGAGAACGCATTTTACGATTTCTCTTTTTTCGATTACCATTAATAACACCACCGAATTTTTTTATTTAATATTATCATAGCTGTTGAAAATTGTCAACAACCATAATATAATTATAAACAATACTTAGAAATTTTTAAAGGTTTTATATGAAAACAACCGATCGATTAAAAAAACTCATACTGTATTTATCGGTATCCGTAATAATTATACTGTCGCTTCTGATTGTATATTACATGACGGGGATTACATGGCGATGTCCTTTTAACCTCATAACGGGTCTGATTTTTAATAACCGCGGGCTTTACTGCCCGGGATGCGGTTCGACCCGCGCGGTTATGAAATACATTCATCTTGATTTCAAAAGCGGATTCATGATGAATATGATGTTTCCGCTTGAATTTATTTATATAATTTACGTACTCGCCGTGTCATGCGTTTCGTATATAAAAAACGGCAGATTCAATTACCGCTCACCAAATAAAGCGATTGACATAACCGTACTCGCCGTAATTCTGATATGGTGGGTCGTACGGAATATCTTTAATATATAAATACGCTTTTATTCTTGATTATATCTTGAATTTTTATAAACAGAAGCTATCTTAATCAGTGTAAACAAATTTACTCGCCGATACCGCTTTTACGCAAAAATACCGCCCGACTGAAAAGCCGTGCGGTATTTTTATTTGTTTAATTATTTATACTCAAAGTTCGAGTAAACAACGGTGTCGCATCTTACAGCCGAGCAGCCGCCTTTGCCCTTGCTGTCCTTGATGGGAATGGACATGATTTTGCCTGCTGAAACCTTGATGTCGTAGTTCATGTTGTAGGTGATGTTTTCGATACGGTTGGTCTTAGCGTTGACTTCCATGGTCATGGTGCAGTCGGTGTAAGTCATATCGAAATCAAAGCTTGTGCCTGCGGCTTTGTACCAGTACTTGCCGGCGAGCTTGTTAAGGTAGTAATTGCAGTCGATAACGGGCATAAGCTTAGCAGTCTTTGATCCCGAGTCGGGAGTCTTGCTGCTTACGGTCTCTTTATTAAGAACGATAGTGATAACGTACTTGCCGTCCTTGAGTACGCACGAGCTTGACTTAACAGCCGAAGAATCGAGAAGCGTTACTTCATAAAGATTCTTAATTGCGTCGTCGGTACCTGCCTCATACTTAACTGCGGCGGCTTTCTTCTCGCTTACAAGCTCTTTCTTAAACTCATTGAAATACGTCTGCGGATTTGCTGCCATCTTGTATTCCTTGATCGACTGATAGGAAAGAACGGAGTAGCCCGCCTTATTCTTGGACTGATCGAGAACCTTTGCAACATAGCTTAAAGTATCGTATGTCGATCTGGGCATAGCGTTTACTGATTCTGCGGAATCAAGCTTTGCGGCGATTCTTAATATAAGTCTCGCGTCGTCTGCGGAGATCTTAGAGTCGTTGTTTATATCCGAGCAAACGAACGCCGCGCCGGTAAGCGGAGCCTCCAGCTTTGCCGAAACTCTGAGGACATAACGGGCGTCAGCAGCGGTAACTTTGCCGTCAAGGTCTGCGTCACCGTAAATACCTACGGTCTCGTAGCCGATGCCGTTAGCATCAAGGTAATCCTGAGCCTTGCTTCCCTTATAGATAAGAAGGTCGGGATATACGTTGTCTGCCGATTTGTAAAGGAAGAAGCACTCGTTTCCGAACTCCTCGACGGAAGCGGGAACAAATACTCTCGAAGCGATATCCTTAGCCTTTACTTCGAAAGCGTAGTCGCCGATTTTTGTAACGTTCGAGGGGATAACTACATCTGAATCGGTACCCTTGTATCTGATAAGAGTCGAGCCCATGATAACGAACTCGGAGGGATAATTCTTAAGCCACTTTGTGCCGTCGAATGCGAAAGAACCTACGGATTCGATCTTGCTGTTGATCTTGAAGGATTCAAGATTCTCACAGCCGTAGAAAGCGTAGTCGCCGATCTCGGAAACGGAGTCGGTGAATACGACCTCTTTAACGGAGGTGTTGTCCTTGAACGCGCCGTTGCCTATCTTGGTAACGTTGTAGGGAAGATAAACGGTCTCGTCACTGCCCTTATAATAAAGGAGCGTAGTGCCGTTCATAATGAAATCCTGCTCGTGATTTTCATACCACGCGGTGTTTTTGAACACGTCGGCGGCGATATCGCAGTCGGTGCTGTTTATCGTAACGTCCGCTATATTCTCGCAGCCCGAGAAAGCTTCCGCCTCAATGAGAACGACGCTTGACGGGATTTCAACCGCAGTAAGGTCTTTAAGCTCAAAGAATGCGTAAGACGCAACGCCCACGACCTTGAAACCGTCATACTCTGCGGGAATCGCAACCTTGCCGTCCGCGGGAACGTCGGAAGTAAAGTCGTCGATAATTACCATCGTTTTTGCTTCGTCGGCGAAGTAATAGCCGAACGTAAGTCCGTCGGCGGCGAAAGCCGTTACGGGCAGAACGCTCAGAAGCATTACGACGGCAAGAACGAGAGCCGAAATTTTAGCTGAGATAGTTTTTTTCATGCCGGAATTCCTCCTAAAAACATTTAATAAACGAATTCTGCTTTTGACAATAACCCATTTTTTTTGATTATACAACAATATTTATCGGTTGTCAATATAAACAAAAGACTAAAACTTGTTAATAATATGTAAATTTACACGGTAATTTCCGCGCCCATGCGGATTTTTCCGTACTTTTCGATAACGGGAGCGACTTCGTTTTTCAGAAAATCGTCAACCTGTACGTCAGCCATGCCTATGTAGTTTTCGGGCTTCAGTACGGCGAGAATTTCGTCCTTTGTAATCATGAACGCCTCGTCGCCCGCGATTCTGTCGGCGAGGTCGTTTTCGCCGCCGTTTTTGACGATTCTGCCCGCCTCCATGGAGTGAACGCGTATTTTCTCGTGCAAAGCCTGTCTGTCCGCACCCTTTTTGACAGCCTCCATCATAATATTTTCCGTCGCCATGAACGGAAGCTCCTTTATAAGGTGCTGTTCGATCATTTTATCGTAAACGACGAGTCCGTCAGCGACGTTTAAATACAGATTGAGTATTCCGTCGACCGCAAGAAACGCCTCGGCAATGCTTACTCTCCTGTTCGCCGAGTCGTCGAGCGTTCTCTCAAACCACTGCGCCGCGGCGGTGACCGCAGGGTTTAAGTTATCGCACATAACGTATCTCGCAAGCCCCGCGATACGCTCGCATCTCATGGGGTTGCGCTTGTACGCCATCGCCGACGAGCCTATCTGATTCTTTTCAAACGGCTCCTCTATTTCCTTTAAATGCTGTAAAAGTCTTATATCGTTTGAGAATTTTGCAGCCGACTGCGCGACTCCCGAGAGAACCGCAAGAACGTTGAAATCTATTTTTCTCGTGTAAGTCTGACCCGATACGGGCAGTACGCCGGGGAAATCCGTTTTCTCCGCGATTTTTTTATCAAGTTGTCTGACCTTATCGCAGTCGGAGTCGAAAAGATCAAGAAAGCTCGCCTGCGTTCCCGTCGTTCCCTTGGAGCCGAGCAGAAGCATTGAGTCCGCCGCGTTTTCGACCGCTTTCAGGTCAAGGAGCAAATCCATTATCCACAGCGACGCGCGCTTGCCTACGGTAGTGGGCTGTGCGGGCTGAAAATGCGTGAACGCAAGGCAGGGCAGTTTTTTGTATTTATCCGCAAAATCCGCAAGAACCTCAATAACGGAAACTATCTTTTTCTCAACGAGTCTTAATGATTCGCGCATTATTATAAGATCGGTATTGTCGCCGACATAGCACGACGTTGCGCCGAGGTGAATTATCGGCTTAGCGTTCGGACACTGGACGCCGTAGGCGTAAACATGCGACATTACGTCGTGACGGCACTCTTTTTCTCTCTGCTGAGCGACGTCGTAATTTATGTCGTCCGCGTGAGCTTTGAGCTCGGCTATCTGTTCGTCCGTTATGTTAAGTCCGAGCTCCTTTTCGCTTTCGGCTAACGCGATCCAGAGCTTTCTCCACGTTCTGAATTTAAAATCGGGTGAGTGCAGGTACTGCATCTCTTTGCCCGCATAGCGCGAATTAAACGGCGTTTCGTATGTATCTCTCATTTTTATTTTTTCTCCGTTTCGTTTTTTTTGCTTTCAATCAATGAATATACTTCCCTCATCAATTCGAGAAGATTGTTTTCGTCCTTTGAATACTCCGAAAACGAGACTTTGCCCAAATGCTTTTCGACAAGCGCCTTGACGGCATGTCTGTCTGAATATCTTTCGAGCGTCTGAAGTGCGGTGAAGTCCTGAATCGCGTCGTAAAATACCTTAAGTCGAAGCGAGCATACGGGGGTCCCGCCCTCGCCGGGGTAAACAACGTACGAGTCGCCCGAGGGGAAGAATCCGCCCGCGTCCGATACTTTGTACGGGTCAATTTCCGCTTTCGACAGTTTCGTATACCAGAAGTTATATCCCCAGTGGAGGAATCCGTCTACGCCGTAAACGTACATTATAACGCCGATAATACGGTTTCTCAGCGACGGCTGACAGAAGTATCTGTTGGGCATATTGTTGTTTCCGGGGCCTCCGCAGTAGTAAGTCCATAGCTCGGGAACACTGCCCTTGAAATCGTCTATCCTGTCCTCTATCGGAACGGGAGTTCTTATATATCCGAGTTTATAAAACGTATAGTCGCTCAGCGCGTCGATATGGTTATACTCGCCGAACACGTCGTCGATAAGCTTCGCCGCTTTTCTGTACGCTAACAGGTGCTGAAGCGACGGCTCGTCCGAGACGTGGAAATAGCACCGCTGACCGATATCGTGTTTTTCGATAAATACCTTCAGCGCGCTCGCGAACTGACGTATAAAGTCGGTATAATGCCTGCCCGAAGCGTTTGTCTCCCAGCCGAAAATGCGTTCGTAACCGTTTTCGGTCTGCGCCATAATCTTAGGAGCATGATCCGCGCCCCACTGGGTAAACAGATGCGACATTTCAAAATACTTTATACCGCACTTATCGCATAAATTTATCCATCTTTCGAGTTTATCGAATTTAAAGTAATATTTCCCGCCGTCTCTGCGTACGTCGATGAGCTGAACGGTCGGTCTTTCACCGCCGGCTTCGGTATCGAGAGGCGGAGTAAACAGCGGAGTCAGAATCATGTTTACGCCGTGCTTTCTCGCCGTAAGCATAAAGTTTTCGACAATCCTCCAGTATTCCTCGCTGAAAACCTCCGCATTGTAATGAGTCGAAAGACAGTCCGTATGGAACCAGTTCGTATATTTAAGCTTCTGCTTTGCGGGAGAAGCGTCGAATATATGAAGAATAAGGCTTTTTTCGGCCGTTTCACCGTCTGTGTTCACCGTAATTCTAACCTCATGACCGCCTGCGGAGCAGTCCGACGGAATATCGAATTCAAACCACAGAGCCTTATACTCTCCGCGTTTTAATGTTATAACATCCGAAACGGGCATAAGAGCGTCGGGGTATTCGCCCGGAACGCCGTTTTTTAGTATATATTCGTCCGCATCGTCCGGCTTTGTATGAGAAGCCGGGATATTTTTAACCTCGTAATATGAAATGCATCCTGCGATATCGCTTTTGACAGAAACGGTACATTCAACGTCCCTGTCGTCAATTAAGGATATCTGAAACGACGAACGCTGGTTTTTAAGAGTGTATAATTCTCCGGAGAAACCGCCCGAGCATATTTCATCGGGAAAAATCTTCGCAAGACTTGTGTGAAGCTTAATATTTATCATTTACCGCACTCCTTTATTTTATCGGGTTCCATGCCTTTTTTGACAAGCACGATAAGGGGAATAAATACGAACAGAGCCGTAATTCCCGCGACAAGGAACATGACCGAAGACGGCAGGATATTCTCCGCACCGTAGTCGTTTATATATGATATAGTCGAATTCTTCGAAGCTATCGAGCAAAGTTTCGGTCCGAGAACCATGGGGATGAGAACGTAGAATATCATTCTGACTCCCTGGAAAAGTCCCGTCTTGTCCTCAGGGGTAAAGTCTCTGATTACGGCGTTTAACGCAATTCCGATAACGGCATAGCCCGCGAGCATGGGGAGCGCACACAGCACGAATTTAACCGCGTCGTGAGCAAAATACGCCGCGATAAGTCCGCCCGCATAGAGAACGGCGGCTATGAGAACAAATATCTCCTTGCCGAATTTATTCGACTTTGTAACAAATACTATTATAAACGCAAGCACCGCGAGGGCGAGTATTATAATAGGTATTAACGCTTTCATTTCGAGAAGCGACGAAATCGAATTCATAAAATCAACGTCGCTGTGCTGAAGATATACTATTATATAAGGGAAGAAAACCTGAAGCGCGATCGAATAAATGCATATCGCCGCGAATGTCAGGTAAAGTCTTGAATTCTCCTTTACGACAGAGGGCCTGAAGCCGTAGAAAAGATCCGCCCAGTAATTCGAATTCTTATTTTTTTCACCGGCTCTCGAATCCTTTAACGTGAACAATCCGATAATTCCGCACACCATGACGATTCCGCCGAGGATGAAGAAAAATACGGGATAGCCGACCTTTGAAACGACGACTCCGCCTCCGGCGAGAACTATGCCCATAGCCGCGACCGGCATTATCGCAAGAACCGTCTCCGCCGCGGTTCTGTTTTCGGTTGTCGTAACGTCGGTTATCCACGCATTGAACGCCGAATCGTTGCTCGTCGAACCCATGAACGTCATAATGCAGTCCATTGCGACGACTATCCACACCGTTGCGGTCAGAACCGCGGCGGCGTCGGAGAATCCGAACAGTTTTTCGGTATTGTCAAGCGAGATAAATCCGAAACAGCCCGTTATAAGTCCCCACAGAATATAACCCCCGCAGATAAAGAACTTACGGTTGTTTACCTTGTCGCTTAAATTGCCCATTATAAATGTCGTAACGACTGCGGTGACCGCGCTTAACGCGACCATCCGCGAAACGCCGTCGACTATACTTATTGCGCCGGACACTGCCTCTTGAGAAGCGTGACCGTAGATGTAGTTACATAAAAAGGTGTTGAAGTACATGTTTTCGACGTTCCACGCAATCTGTCCCATAAGCCCGAACAGAATCAGATTAAACCAGACTCGCGTTCCTCTTTTTTTCTTTTCCAAATCGGAAATCCCTCCTCATGATAAACGCAAAGCAATTATTTACGTTATTTTATCATATATATTTTTTTTTGTAAATACCGCTCGGGCGAATCGATTATTAAAATTCGACGAAAAAATCCTTAGAAATACGTATAATTAAAATGAATATTATGCAATTCGGAAAAAATTTCATATTAACGGCAAAAACCATTTGCTATTTTTAAATTTGTCTGTTATAATGATTAGCGGTGATTTATACCTTTTATCGTAATGCCTTATATTTTTAGGCAGAACGAAGTTTCAAATTATTTTTGGAGGAAGATTAAATGAGCAAAAAGTATTGTTATCTTTTCTCAGAAGGCAATGCTAACATGAGAGAGCTCCTCGGCGGTAAGGGCGCAAACCTTGCCGAGATGACCAATATCGGTCTCCCCGTACCCCAGGGCTTCACCATCACGACCGAGGCTTGCACCCAGTACTATGAGGACGGCCGCGAGATCAACGCCGGCATTATGGCCGAGATCAACGAGTACATCGTAAAGATGGAGGGCATCACCGGCAAAAAGTTCGGCGATAAGGAAAACCCGCTTCTCGTTTCGGTTCGTTCGGGCGCGCGCGCTTCGATGCCCGGCATGATGGACACCATTCTTAACCTCGGTCTTAACGAGGACGTTGTAGCGGTTATCGCAGAGAAATCCAATAACCCCCGCTGGGCTTGGGACTGCTACAGAAGATTTATTCAGATGTATTCCGACGTCGTTATGGAGGTCGGCAAAAAGTATTTTGAACAGCTCATCGACGAGATGAAGAAAAAGAAGGGCGTTCAGCAGGACGTTGAGCTTACCGCCGACGACCTTAAAGAGCTTGCCTGCCAGTTCAAAGCAGAATACAAGGCAAAGATAGGCTCCGATTTCCCCTCCGACCCCAAGGAACAGCTCTTCGGCGCGATCAAGGCTGTTTTCCGTTCATGGGACAACCCCCGTGCAAATGTTTACAGACGTGACAACGATATCCCCTACTCATGGGGTACCGCGGTTAACGTTCAGTCCATGGCATTCGGCAATATGGGCGACGACTGCGGAACCGGCGTTGCGTTCACCCGTGACCCCGCTACCGGCGCAAAGGGACTCTTCGGCGAATTCCTTACCAACGCACAGGGCGAGGACGTTGTTGCAGGCGTACGTACTCCCATGCACATCACCGAGATGGAGCAGAAATTCCCCGAGGCTTTCAAGCAGTTCAAGGAGGTTTGCTCTACTCTTGAAAATCATTACAGAGACATGCAGGACATGGAGTTCACCGTTGAGCACGGCAAGCTCTTCATGCTTCAGACCAGAAACGGTAAGAGAACCGCTCAGGCTGCTCTCAAGATCGCATGC